>Ga0082335_1002727_pt1 | contig 31891 bp, 20 predicted proteins | sample Subgrocontami58m_FD_72375 | JGI IMG/M metagenome (GOLD analysis project Ga0082335, IMG submission 72375) | Subsurface groundwater microbial communities from S. Glens Falls, New York, USA - GMW37 contaminated, 5.8 m (SPADES assembly) (version 2) ...
CCCCGGCCGTGTGCGGCTGCCCTCCCCCCTGACCAACCTGCCCGCCGGTTTCACCAGCCTGGAACTGGATGTTCTGCCATTGGACGCCGCCGCCGACTTCCTGTTGGAACGCACACAGAACGGCCGCCGCACCGCCCCCGACGACGCAGCCCAGGCACGAGAGCTGGCCGGCGAACTCGGCCAGCTTGCTTTGGCGCTGGAGCATGCCGGTGCCTATATCCGCCGCATCCACTGCACCTTCGCCGACTACCGCGCTCGGCTGGCAACTTCGTTCCGGGCAGTGGTGGACTGGTCCGATCCCGCAACCACCCATTATCCCCGCGCCATCGCCGCAAGCTGGGCGCTGTCGGTGCAACGCCTGTCCCCCGCAGGAAGGTCGTTACTGGAACGTCTGGCGTTCCTGGCCCCTGATCCGGTGCCGGAATTCCTGCTGGACGTTGCGGTCCCGAACGCGCCGGAGCAGGACCTGCGGGAGGCGTTGGCCGACCTGACCGCCTATTCCCTGGTGACGCGCGATCCCGTCTTGCCTCGGTTTTCCGTCCACCGCCTGGTGCTGGACGTCACGCGCCGGGGCCTGGACCCGGACCCTGCCCGCGCTGTGCTGGAACAGGCGCTGGGCTGGGTGGATGACGCATTCACCGGCGACCCGCAGGACGTGCGGACCTGGCCCCGCCTGGACCCTCTGGCCGAGCACGCGGAAGCGGTGGCGCTGGCCGCGCGGGACCAGGGGATCGCGGACCCGACCGCGCGGCTGATGGGTGCGCTCGGCGAGTTGTTCTACGTGAAAGCCCGCTACGACCGGACGGAACGCATGATGGGCGGGGCGCTGGCGCTGACCGAGGCCAGCCGGGGCAAGGACCATCCGGACCTCGCCGAGTGCCTCAACAACCTCGCCGCGTTGCTGAGAGCCACGAACCGGCTGGGGGAGGCGGAACCGTTGATGCGCCGCGCTCTCGCCATCGACGAGGCAAGTTACGGCGCCGAGCATCCGCATGTGGCGACCGACCTCAACAACCTCGCCGGGTTGCTGCAAGCCACGAATCGGCTGGGGGAGGCGGAACCGTTGATGCGCCGCGCACTCGCCATCGTCGAGGCAAGCTACGGCGCCGACCATCCGAACGTGGCGATCCACCTCAACAACCTCGCCGCGTTGCTGCAAGCCACGAACCGGCTGGGGGAGGCGGAACCGTTGATGCGCCGCGCCCTCGCCATCGACGAGGCAAGCTACGGCGCCAAGCATCCGCGCGTGGCGATCGACCTCAACAACCTCGCCCAGTTGCTGCAAGCCACGAACCGGCTGGGGGAAGCGGAACCGTTGATGCGCCGCGCCCTCGCCATCGACGAGGCAAGCTACGGCGACGAGCATCCGCGCGTGGCGATCGACCTCAACAACCTCGCCAATTTGCTGCAAAATACGAACCGGCTGGGGGAGGCGGAGCCGTTGATGCGCCGCGCCCTCGCCATCGACGAGGCAAGCTACGGCGCCGAGCATCCGAACGTGGCGAACTGCCTCAACAACCTCGCCACGTTGATGTATGCCACGAACCGGCTGGGGGAGGCGGAACCGTTGATGCGGCGGATGGTCGTGATCCTCCTGAAATTCCAGTGCGCGACCGGGCATCCGCACCCGCATCGCGAGACGTTGCTGGGCAACCACGCCCACCTGCTGCGCGCCCTGGGCCGCGAGGAAGCCTCGATCGCGGCGGAACAGCAGGCGATGCACCGGGAGGCCGGGCTGGCCTGACCCCGCCGCCCCGGCATCGGCACCCTGGCAGCCGCTTGTCGCGATACCGACAATTGCTGTATTCACACATCTCGGAATTCATGGGTCGGCCGGAGAAAATTCTCCCGCTCCCCTTGCGGGAGGGGGCGGGGGGAGGGGTAAAACCGCACGAATATCGCTGGAAACCCCTCCCCCCAGCCCCCTCCCGCAAGGGGAGGGGGAGAATTTTCTCCGCTGTCGTGATGTGTTAATGCTGTAGGCATGGCACCCCCGGCATGGCAGCGCCCGCAAAGCCGGGTAATGTGCCCCAACGCACACCGGATCCCGCCCATGCCCCCGATTGCCTGCATCGTCCTCGGCTACCTGCTCGGTTCCGTCCCGTTCGGCCTGCTGCTGACCAAGGCGGCCGGGTTGGGCGACATCCGCAAGGTCGGGTCCGGCAATATCGGCGCCACCAACGTGCTGCGCACCGGCAGCAAGAAACTGGCGGCGGCGACCCTGCTGCTGGACGGGCTGAAAGGCGCCGTCGCGGTGCTGATCGCGCGCGCGGCGCTGGGCGGCGACCTGGGACAAGAGGCCGCGCTATGGGCCGGTCTCGGCGCCGTGCTGGGCCACATGTTCCCGGTCTGGCTGCGCTTCAAAGGCGGCAAGGGCGTTGCCACCGGCTATGGCGTGCTGATCGCCGCCGCCTGGCCGGTCGGCCTGCTGGCCGGGGCGATCTGGCTGCTGGCGGCGAAATTCGGCCGCATCTCCTCCCTGGCCGCCCTGATCTCCTTCGCCGCCGCCCCCGTGCTGGCATTTATTTTCGGCAATCCCGGCCTTGTTTACCTCGCGTTCACCATCGCCGTGCTGGTCTTCATCCGTCATCACGAGAACATCCGCCGCCTTCTGGCCGGCACCGAGCCACGCATCGGCCAGGACAAGGACACCCCGCCGGCCTGACCTCGGTCGGTCCGCGTCGTCCTCCCGGCGGAGGCAACGGAGTCCGCCGCGATGCGAGGTGCCGACGACACGATCGACCGCCTGCGGCTGGTGCGCACCGAACGCGTCGGCCCCGTCACCTATCGGCAGTTGCTCGCCCGCTTCGGCAGCGCGGCGGCGGCGCTGGATGCGCTGCCCCGCCTGGCGCGTGCCGGCGGCAAGGCCGGTTCCCTGGTCAGCCCATCGCGTGGCGAGGCGGAACGTGAGATCGAGCACACCATGCAGGCGGGCGGGCACCTGATGTTTCTGGACGATCCGGATTATCCGCCGTTGCTGGCGATGCTCGACGACGCGCCTCCCTGCCTGGCGGTGCGCGGCGATGTCCGGCTGCTGAGCCAACGTGCCGTCGCGATGGTGGGCGGGCGTAACGCCTCGGCCAACGGGCAGCGCATGGCGGAGACCCTGGCGGCCGACCTGGCGCGTGACGTCGTGGTGGTGTCGGGTCTGGCCCGAGGGGTCGACACGTCGGCGCATCAGGGCGCGTTGCGCAGCGGCGCTACCATCGCGGTGATCGCCGGTGGCATCGACATCGTCTATCCGCCGGAAAACGCCGTGTTGCAGGAACAGATCGCCACATCCGGCGCCATCGTCTCCGAATCCCCTCTCGGTTCCAACCCGCAGGCTCGGCATTTTCCCCGCCGCAACCGCATCATCGCCGGGCTGTCGCTCGCCGTGGTGGTGGTCGAGGCGGCGCTGCACTCCGGCAGCCTGATCACCGCGCGGATCGCCCAGGATATCGGGCGGGAGGTTTTTGCCGTCCCCGGATCGCCCCTGGACCCGCGGGCGCGCGGCGGCAACGACCTGATCAAGCAGGGCGCCATGCTGGTCGAAACCGTGGCGGATGTGCTGGATAACCTGCCTTTCGACGACGCGCCGCCGCTGTTCCGGACCAGCGTGGCCGAACCGCAGACCGCGTGGATTCACCCGGCCGACCTGACCGGACCGCCGGATGTGGCGCGCGAAGCGGTGCTCGGTTTGCTGTCATCTTCACCGACAACGGTTGACGATCTGGTGCGGCGCTGCCAGTTCTCCTCGTCGGCCGTGATGGCGGTGCTACTGGAACTGGAATTGGCCGGGCGCGTGGAAACGCTTCCGGGCAGTCGGGTCGCGCTCTTGTCGGATACGGCGTCATAGACCACCGCACAGGTTACCATGTCAGACGTCGTTGTCGTCGAGTCTCCGGCCAAAGCCAAGACGATCAACCGCTACCTCGGTGGCGGCTATACCGTACTTGCCAGCTTCGGTCACGTCCGTGACCTGCCTCCGAAGGATGGCAGTGTGCGACCCGATCAGGACTTCGCGATGGACTGGGAGTCCGACGCGCGGGGTGAAAAGCAGGTCGGCGCCATCGCCAAGGCGCTGAAAGGCGCCAAGACGCTGTATCTCGCCACTGACCCGGACAGGGAAGGGGAGGCGATTTCCTGGCACGTCCGGGCGATGCTGGCGGAAAAAAACGCGCTGAAGGGGGTGGAAGTCCGCCGCATCACCTTCAACGAGATCACCCGCAACGCCATCCGCTATGCCATCGCGCATCCCCGCGAACTCGACCAGCCGCTGATCGAGGCCTACATGGCCAGGCGAGCGCTGGACTATCTGGTGGGCTTCACCCTGTCGCCGGTGTTGTGGCGCAAGCTGCCCGGCAGCCGCAGCGCCGGGCGGGTGCAATCCGTGGCCCTGCGCCTGATCTGTGAGCGGGAAGCCGAGATCGAGGTCTTCCGTCCCCGCGAATACTGGACCATCGAGGCCGACTTCATCACCCCTCGCGGTGCCACCTTCACCGCTCGGCTGACCCACCTGGACGGCAAGCGGCTCGATCAATTCGACCTGAATAATGAAGCGCTGGCGCTGCGGGCGAAGGCGGCGGTGGAGGCCGGGACGTTCACCGTGGGTTCGGTCGAGCGCAAGCGGGTCAAGCGCAACCCGCCGCCGCCGTTCACCACCTCGACGTTGCAGCAGGAGGCATCTCGGAAACTGGGGTTCGGGGCGCAGCAGACGATGCGGCTGGCGCAGCAGCTTTATGAGGGCATCGATATCGGTGGCGAGACCACCGGCCTGATCAGCTACATGCGGACAGACGGCGTGCAGATGGCGCGCGAGGCCGTGATGAGCATCCGCGACCACATCAACGGCGCGTATGGCCCGGATTACGTGCCGGGCGCGCCCAGGGAGTACCAAAGCCGAGCGAAGAATGCGCAGGAGGCGCATGAGGCGATCAGGCCGACGGAGGTGGGGCGCACACCGGACAGCGTCGCGCGCGACCTGAACAACGACCAGCGGCGCTTGTACGAACTGATCTGGAAGCGCGCCGTCGCGTCCCAGATGCAGTCCGCGGAACTGGACCAGGTCAGTGTCGAGGTCACGGACGGGAAGGGCGTTCGGATGCGCGCCACCGGCTCGATCGTGGCGTTCGACGGGTTCCTGAAGCTGTATCGCGAAGATACCGACGACGCGGCGGAAGGCGCCTCGGCCGAGGACGACAACCGGATGCTGCCGCCGATGGCGGAGCGCGATCCGTTGAAGCGCGACAAGGTGGATGCTTCGCAGCATTTCACCCAGCCGCCGCCGCGCTACTCGGAAGCGAGCCTGGTCAAGAAGATGGAGGAGCTGGGGATCGGCCGGCCGTCGACCTATGCCTCGATCCTGACGGTGTTGCAGGACCGGAAATATGTGCGGCTGGACAAGCGGCGGTTCATCCCGGAGGACCGGGGGCGGCTGGTGACGGCGTTCCTGGTCAGCTTCTTCGACAATTACGTGGACACCGGCTTTACCGCCTCGCTGGAGGAGAAGCTGGACGAGATTTCGGCCGGCCAGCTCGACTGGCGGCTGGTGATGCACAATTTCTGGGATGAGTTCTCGAAGGCGGTCGACCAGACCAAGGACCTGAAGATCAGCGACGTGATTTCGGCGTTGGACCAGGATCTGGGGCCGCATTTCTTCCCGGCGCGAGAGGATGGCGGCGATCCGCGCGTCTGCACCGCCTGCGGTACCGGGCGTCTGGGGCTGAAATTGGGGCGGTTTGGCAGCTTCATCGGCTGTTCGAACTATCCCGCATGCCAGTTTACCCGCCGTCTGGCGATCGATGCCAACGATGAGCAGGCCGATACCTTGAAGGAGGGCATGCGCGCCCTGGGGCAGCATCCCGATACGGGGGAGGAGATCACCGTCCGTCGCGGCCCCTACGGGCTGTACGTGCAGCAGGGTGAGAACTCGGAGGACAAGAAAGCCCGCCCGAAGCGCACCTCGCTGACCCGGGGGATGGACGGGGACCAACTGACGCTGGAACAGGCGATGGGGCTGCTGTCCCTGCCGCGCGCGATCGGTGCGCATCCGGAGACGGGGGAGATCATTGAGGCCGGCATCGGTCGGTTCGGTCCCTATGTGCGGATGGGGGCGATTTTCGGGTCCCTGGACAAGGACGACGACGTGCTGGCGATCGGCCTGAACCGCGCGGTCGATCTGGTGGCTCGCAAGATGGCGAGCGTGCGTACGATCGGTGCGCATCCCGGCGACAAGGAGTTGGTCTCGGTCCGCAAGGGACGGTTCGGCCCTTATGTGCAGCACGGCAAGACGGTGGCAAACCTGCCGCGCGGCGTGATGATGGAAGACGTCACCCTGGACGAGGCCGTGGCGCTGCTGGCGGAGAAGGGCAAGCAGTTGCGTCCGCGTGGCGCGGCCGGGAAGAAGGGCCGGTCCGCGGGCGGCAAGGGTGCGGCGGCGGACCGGGCGGCTCCGGCCAAGGCGCCGCGCAAGGCGGCCGCGAAAATGGCGGCGGCCGGTGATGGCGTGGTCGTGGCTGGCCCGAAGAAGGCTGCCGCGCCGGCAAAGAAGAAGATCGCGGCGAAGAAGAAGGCGGCCGCAAAGAAAAAGACAGTGGCCAAGGCGCCTGGAACCAAGGCGGCGGAGTAGGTTTTTTAGTGTGTGGGTAACCTTTTCGTGGCATGCTTTAGGGGCAGGAGGGTGATGGCGTGAGCGACAATCTTGTGCTGGAGCACCTCCGGGCCATCCGCGCCGAGTTGCGGGAAGTGCGGAACGAACCGATCGAGCAGCGCATGCGCATCGGCGCCATCGAGCGGTCGATGGCACGCGTCGAGGTGGAATAGGCCGAACTTCGCGCGGGATTCCGGAGCCGGTTCGACAGGGTGCTGGATCGGCTCGATCGCATCGCGCGGCGGCTGGAGATCGCGCCGGCGTATTAGCGTGTCTTCCCGGTCGCGCGTCCAATAATCCGCGTTCATCTCGGGCCAGGACGCACGTATCCTCGTGGCAGGGTTTCTCCGGCTGTGGCATATTTGCCTCACGGGAGATCGCGCCTTTGCCACAGTTTTTGCTCCAGGATCATGACGGCCGATGCGCGCGTGCACCCCACGCGAGTCGGGTGGTAGCCCTGGTTGGCCAATGTCAACTCGACCTGGATTGCCACGCTATAGAAGGCTCGGTTTCCCGGGACGGGGCGTGTGGCGACCCGCCAGGCCCAACCCCAGCGGCCGTCTTCCCATGGTAAAGTGGGCCAAGCGCCGACGCCCTCGGCAGGACACCTCCCCAAATGCCCGCACGGGTGAGTCCAATGGCGCGCCAACTGGTACACCTCTCGGTCGATCCGGCCGAGACCGCCCCCATCGGCCACCCATCGGCACCTTGCCGGAAACCACCATCATCCAGATCACCGGCACCGACCGTGACGGTGACGCGATCGCGCGGCCGGTTGCCTGGAAGCACGAAGATGGCCAGCCGCCGCTGATCCTGATGGCGCCCGAACCGCCCGGTCGCCCCGCTTTGGCGCCAGGGGAACGGGTGCTGGCGCGCCTGCGCCCGATCGGCCCCGGACGCTATGAGGCGCGGACGATGCGCCGCATGACCGACGCCCCCGGCCGCGTGCTGGGCGTCTACAAGCCGGGCCACACGGAAAACCGGATCGTGCCGACCGACCGCCGCTCCAAGGCCGAATGGATCGTGCCGGCCGGTCAGGAACTCGGCGCGCAACCGGACGAGATCGTGCTGGCGGAACCGCTGCCCAACCAGCGTCTGGGCCTGAAGCCGGCGCGCGTGATCGAGCGTCTGGGGCGGATGGGCGATGCCCGCTCGGTCAGCCTGATCGCCATCCACACCCATGACATCCCGCAAGAGTTCTCCGAAGAAGCGTTGGCGCAGGCCAAACGGGCGCGCCGGGTGCAATTGGCGAAGCGCACGGATCTGCGGGACGTGCCGCTGGTCACCATCGACGGGGAGGATGCGCGGGATTTCGACGACGCGGTGTTCGCGGAGCCGGACGGCGATGGCTTCCGCCTGATCGTTGCCATCGCCGATGTCGCCCATTACGTCCGTCCGGATACCGCGCTGGACCACACCGCCCGCACCCGTGGCAACAGCGTCTATTTCCCGGATCGGGTCGTGCCGATGCTGCCGGAGGCGCTGTCGAACGGCTGGTGCAGCCTGCGTCCCCAGGAAGAACGCGGCTGCCTGTTCGTCGAGATGCGGGTCGATCGCACCGGCCGCAAGACCGCCCACCGCTTCGGCCGTGGCCTGATGCGTAGCGCCGCCCGCCTGACCTACGAACAGGTGCAACTGGCGCTTGACGCTGGGCAGGACCTCGACCTGCCATTGCCGCATCTCTATGCCGCATTTCGCGCTCTGCTGGCGGCACGACAGGCGCGGGGCACGCTCGACCTGGACTTGCCGGAGCGCAAGGTCACCATCGACGACAATGGCGTCGTGCTGGGTGTCGCCCCGCGGCCGCGCCTGGACAGCCATCGGCTGATCGAGGAATTCATGGTCCTGGCCAATGTCGCCGCGGCCGAGGAACTGGAGCGGCTGCACCACCCCTGCATGTATCGCGTGCATCCGCCGCCGACCGAGGAGAAGCTCGCCAATCTGCGGGTGTTTTTGGGAACCTTGGGCATTTCGCTGCCCCCGGGCGATCAGGTGCACCCGCGCGACCTGGACCGCGTCCTGCGCCGCGTGGCGGACACGCCGGAAGCGACGGTGGTCAATGAGGTGATGCTGCGCAGCCAGTCGCAGGCCGCCTACAGCCCGGACAATATCGGCCATTTCGGCTTGGCCCTGTCGCGCTATGCCCATTTCACCAGCCCGATCCGCCGTTACGCCGACCTGCTGGTGCATCGGGCCCTGATCAAGGGGCTGCGTCTGGGCCGGGATGGACTGCCGGATGACCAGGTCGCGCATCTGCCGGATACCGCCGACCACATCACCGCAACCGAACGGCGCGCGCAACTGGCCGAACGGGATGCGGTGGACCGTTACCTGGCTGCCTATATGGCGGATAAAGTGGGCGCGCATTTCGCTGCGCGAATTTCCGGCGTGACCCGATTCGGTCTTTTTGTCACTGTTGCCGATAGCGGGGCGAGCGGGATCGTGCCGATCGGCTCCCTGTTGGATGATTACTGGCAGCATGATGAACGCGAGCAAACCCTGACCGGCCGGCGCACCCATCTGGTGTTTCGTTTGGCGCAGGATGTCGACGTCCGGCTCGCGGAAGCCAGCCCGGTCACCGGTGGGCTGGTGTTTCACATCCTGCAGGGCAACCCTCGGAAGCAACCGGGGAAGCGGTCCCGACGCACGTGAGTCGCTTCGGCGTCCTGCTGTTGCTGCTCGTCTTCGCCCTGACTCAGGTGGCCCTGGTGCAGGTGGCTCAGGCGCAGATGGGCCAAGCGCCGCCGGCGTCGGTCAGCGGTTTCGATCCGCAGCGTGTGACCTCGGTGTATGCGGAGGCGCTTGCCTTCATGGCACCGCGCATCCTGGAGCCGATTCCCGTCTCGCAAATGGCAGTCTGGGGCCTGCGCGGCCTGACCGCATTGGACCCGGCGCTGGTGACGGTGCTGGTGGACGGACGGCTGCGTCTGACCAGCCAGTCTCGAACCCTGTTCGAAACAACGGCGCCTAAGGACGACACGCCGGTCGCCTGGGCGAACACCGCCGCTGCCATGGCGGGCGCCGCTTACGGCCTGTCGGGCGCGATCCGGCGGGCGGGCAACGAGGGGATCATCCAGAGTTTCTTCGACGAATTGTTCAACCACATGGACCCCTACTCCCGCTACGTGGCGCCGAACGAGGCGGGGGAGGATCGGGCCAGGCGGGCCGGACGCGCGGGTCTGGGCATGACCGTGGCCCAGCGCGGCTCCGCCGTCGTGGTGCGGGAGGTGATCCGCGACAGCCCCGCCGCCGCGGTCGGGTTGCAGCCGGGCGACGTGCTGATGGCGGTCGACCGGCAATCTCTGCGCGGCATGGCCGTTCCAGCGGTGGCCGCGATGATCGCCGGGCCGGAGGAAACCAATGTCCTGATCAGTTGGCGCGGCAAGGACGGGCGGGTGCGGGAGGCGCTCGCCGAACGGGCCATGGTGCCGCCGGAGACGGTGTTCGTCAGCCGTATGGCCGATATCGTCGTCGTCCGGGTGAGCGGCTTCAGCCGCACCACGGATACGCATATGTCGCACGCGCTGCAGGACGCTTTGGCGGCATCCCGCGCCGTCGAGGGCATCGTGCTGGATCTGCGCGGCAATCGCGGCGGCCTGTTGCGCCAGGCGGTTAGCGCCGCCGATGCTTTGCTGCCGCCCGGTTTGGTGGCGATGACCGCCGGACGTGCGCCGGCGGCGAACACGGTGTGGCGCTCCACCGCGGGGCAATTCGGGCGGGATATTCCCGTCGTGGTCATCGTCGATGGCCGGACCGCGAGCGCGGCCGAGGTGCTGGCCGCGGCCCTGGCTGATCGCGGACGGGCCGTGGTGATCGGCAGCTCGACCCTGGGCAAGGGGCTGGTGCAGACCATCGATCCGCTGCCCGACGGCGGGGAGCTGTTCGTGACCTGGAGCCGGATCCTGGCGCCGCTCGGTTGGCCGATCCACGATCTGGGACTCTTGCCGCAGGTCTGCACCAGCCGAGGGCAAGACGTCCTCCGCCGTCAGCTCGGCCTTTTGGCGGAGGGCAGCCAGCCGATGACGCGAGAGATCCGGGCGCATCGTTCGGCGCGGGCACCGCTGACACCGCAGCAGGTCCTGACGATCCGCAATGCCTGCCCCGCGGCCGAGGGCCGGGACGGCGACATGGAGGCGGCGCGGGTGCTGATCGGCAATCCGGCCGCCTATGCCGCCGCGTTGCTGCCGCCGATGGCAGAGGCGCGGTAGGGTGTGTTCATGCTGAGTGGACCGTAACAGCGTGCCGATTACGCGGCGAAACGAAAAACCGGAACAGTTAACCGTCTTCAGTCTGTGTTAAACCGCTGTGGTATTCCGGTCCGCCATCATGATCCGGCGGCATAGGAACAAGAGGGTATCAGACGGCGACCACCAATCCTCCGGTCGCCGGATCGGCTCCGCCATCCATCTTGCCGTCAACGATCCGGATCGCGTGCACCCAGGCGAACGTGTAGCTCTGCGCGTGGCGAAACACTGGATAGCCATGCAAGATCAGGTCGCGTTCAGCCGATCGCAGGATGCGGTTGGAGAGTTCGATCGTGTCCGATACCGCGGCGAAGCGCGGGGCGCACACCGCCTGTTCCGCGTTCATGCCGAAATCGATCACGTTCAGCATCACCTGCAGGTTGCCCATGGTGATGTAGGTGGCGCCGGGGGCGCCCAGCACCAGGAACGGAGCCTCGCCCTTGAACACGATGGTGGGCGACAGCGCGGTGAAGCGCGCCTTCCCGGGTGCCAGAGAGCCCGCCCGTCCGGGCCTGGGGTCGAACACCGCCATGGCGCCGTTATACATGAAGCCCAATCCCTCGGTGACCACGCCGGAGGGCTGGCCCAAGGTATGGGTCATGGTCACGGCGTTGCCCGCATCGTCGGCGACGCAGATATGGGTGGTGTGCTTGCTCTCCGCTCCACCGGAGTTGAAGCGCGGCACAAGGGTTTTCTCCCCGCTTCGGATGCGCTCCGCCAGGCGGGCGGCATAGGGTTTGGAGGTCAGTTCGTCGACCGGAACATCGAAGAAACGGGGGTCGCCGACCTTGGCGTCCTTGTCGGCGGTGGCGATCTTCATCGCTTCCGCTACCACCCGGATATACTCCGGCGAGTTATGCCCCATCGCGGCGAGATCGAAACATTCCAGGATGTTCAGCATCTGGATCAGCATGATGCCGCCGCCCGGCGGGTGGTTCGTGGCAAACCGCAGGCCGCGATAGGAGCCCCAGAGCGGGGCGTTCTCCTCCGGCTGGCAGGCTGCCAGGTCGGCATGGCTCAGGAGCCCATCGTTGGCGGCCATATCCGCAACAATCTGTTCGGCGATCTGCCCCAGGTAGAAATCGTCCGCTCCATGGGCCGCGATGCGGCGCAAGGTCGCGGCCATGTCGGGGTTGCGCAGCAGGTCGCCGACCCCGTGCACCTGGCTATCCGGCTTGACATAGATTTTCCGGGTGGCCGGGAAGCGGGTGACGATGCCGATATTGCCGTCGCGCCCGGCGATCGGCGGCCGGTTCCAGAACTCGCTGACATGCGGGCGGACCAGGAAGCCGTGGTCGGCATACTCGATGGCCGGTGGCAGCAACTCGGCCAGGGATTTGGTGCCGAACCGGCGTAAAGCGGTGTCGAAGGCCCGCAAGGTCATCGGGGTGGTGATGGCCTGGTAGCCGATCTCGTTCACCCGGCCCTCCAGGATGAAACCCCAGCCGTCCCGCGCCTCATGCAGGATGCGGTTCTGCCACATGTCGGCCCGCACCGAAGCCGGCGCTCGGCCGTGGAAGTCGATCGTGGTGTGGACACCTCGGCTGGGCAGGTAGATCTGCATATTCCCCATGCCGGCGATGCCGCACATCTGCGGATCGACCGCGGTCTGCACCAGGGCGGCGCCGATCGCCGCGTCCACGACACTGCCGCCGGCCCGCAGGATGTCGGCACCGGCTTCGGCGGCTTCGGGTTGGGCGGCGGAGACCATTCCGTGCGTCATGCTGGGCGTTCCCTGGGTTGGTGTGGTTTCCGGAACCTAGCAGGCAGCGACGCCGGAACCTAAAATCGCGTGATCCGACGGCCTGGCCCGACCGTAATGGCCTGCGGGAGGACCGGGCCATGCCAGACGCTATCAACCGCGCCGACATCGCATTCAGGACCGAGGACGGCATCACCCTGCGTGGTTGGTTCTATCGACCGCCCGTGGCCGAGGGACCGTTCCCTGTCGTTGTCATGGCGCACGGATTCTCGGCGGTGAAGGAGATGTATCTCGACCGCTTCGCCGAGGCTTTTGCGGATGCCGGCCTCGCCTGCCTGGTGTTCGACAACCGCGGCTTCGGCGCCAGCGACGGCTGCCCTCGGCAGGAAGCGGACCCGTGGCGGCAGGTGAGGGACTACCGCGATGCCATCACCTTCGCGGAAACCCGGCCGGAGGTCGACGCCGAACGGATTGGCGTGTGGGGATCAAGCTATAGCGGGGGCCACGTGCTGGTGGTTGGCGCGATCGACCGGCGGGTGCGCTGTGTCGTTTCTCAGGTGCCGCTGGTCAGTGGGCACGCCAATGCGGCGCGCATGATCCACGCGGACCAGGTCGCCGGCCTGCGGGACATGTTCCACGCCGATCGGCGGGCGCGCCTGGCCGGTGCGGAACCGATGCTGATCCCGGTGGTGGCGGTGGCGCCGTCCGATCCCGCGGCCCTGCCGGGGCGGGATGCCTGGGCGTGGTTCACCGAGACGGCGCTGACGCGGGCGGCGGGGTGGCGGAATGCGATCACGTTGCGCTCGGTGGAGATGTACACGGAGTATGAGCCGAACGCCTATATCGCCCAGATCAGCCCGACGCCGCTGCTGATGGTGGTGGCGCTACAGGATTGCGTGACCCCGGCCGATATCGCCCTGTCGGCGTATCAGCTTGCGATGGAGCCGAAACGACTGGTTACCCTGCCGGGTGGTCATTTCGACGCCTATACGGTTGGGTTCGGTATCGCATCGGATGCGGCGGTGGATTGGTTGCGGACCTATCTCGGTGGCGGTTGAGGCCGATGTTGTTCCATTTGGCTCCAGCGTATTCCGGATGGCCGACAAGACGGTGTCTATCCCCGTCCGCACAAACTCAGCGTCGCCGTCCCGTATCCTCGCAGGTCGCTCGCCTCCACCACCAGCCGCAGTTCCGCGTTGTTCAGCGGAATGGACTGGCGCACCGGCATCCCCGTGACCTTGGTCGGCTGCGACGCCCAGGCGCGGGAAATCGTGACGGTCGCCGCCTTCGCTGGATCGTCTGCGCTCGCGGGAGCCGACGCTGAGACCTGGATCAGCCCTTCCAGCAATGTGATCGGCTCCTCGGCTCCCTGTCCGGCGATATTGATCGCGAAGCGCTTGCGGATGAAGCGCCCCTCACACGGGCGCGTGTTCTCCGCCTCCCGCAGCACCTGCGCCATGCGGTCCTCCCGCACGCCGGCGGCCAGGCGCTCGCGCATCAGGGACACCAGCGTCGCCATCGCCCCACTGGGTACGTCGCTGTCATAGCGGCGTTTCATCCCGTCCGCCGCCTGCCGAACCTGCGACAGGTCGAGGCGCAGACGGTCGTTTTCGACCCGCAGCCCCTCCACCTGGCTGCTCAGGCGGCGAATGTCATCCTCAAGCCCGCTGACCTCCATCCGCGCGAGCATGGTCCCCGAGCGGTAGGATGAGTATCCGATACCCGCGAACACGGCGGCGACGCTCAGCCACAGGATGCTGCGGCCCAGCAATTGTCGCCGGTGGCGGGAACGTTGGCGGGAGAAACTGCTGCGGGAAGGCATGCTTTGGTCCGTTAACGTCCATGACGGAGATCAGGGGGGCGACGGGCCGCACCATGCTTACCCAGCGGGCCCGCGGCAAGCCCAACCGGAGACCGATGGGGAGGTCAGCACGGTCACGCGCGGGACGCGTTCGTGCGGCGCCTTGGGGCGCGGGCCGGAAAGCAAGACGATCCGGGAAAAAAAGCGGGCGAGAGCGTCGGTGTCGGCGAGGGGGAAGTCTGGTTGGCGCGGGAGGGTCCGCCGGCGTCTCCGGCGGACCCACGTTGCTTCAGCCTGTCAGCTCATGAATTCGACGGCACCGGTGCCGAGGTCGTACATGGCTCCGGCGATCTTGATCTTGCCGTCCTTCTCCAGGCCGGTCAGCACCGGACTGTTCTTGCGGATGCTGGCCAAGGTCAGCCCGACATGGGTGCGCGCAACCGCATCGACGAAGGCATAATTACTGGCGCTGCGATCGCCGGCGAACTTGGTCGGCGCGATGGCGGGTTGGATTTTTGCCAGTAGCCCCGTCAGGTTGCCGAGTTTCGCGCCGGCGATCGCGCCCGCGACCGCGCCGCAGGAGGTGTGGCCGAGCACCAGGACGACCTTGGCGCCGGCGAGCTTGCAGGCGAACTCCATGCCGCCGAGCACGGCGGGATCGACGACAAAGCCGGCGAGGCGATTGTTGAAAATGTCACCCAGGCCCAGGTCGAACAGGATTTCGGCGGGTGCCCGCGAATCGATGCAGCTCAACAGCACCGCCATTGGGGTCTGGCCGTCGGCGGTGATGCGTTGTTGCACCTGCCAGTCCCGATCCTTGCGCTCAGCGGTGCGGAAGCGTTCGTTGCCACGCTTCATCGCGTTGAGGACGTCATCCGGGGTCATCGCATCACGCTGTGCCTTGGTCAGTGGCTGGATAGCGGCCGGAGTGGCGGGCGGCGTGGCCGGGGCGCTGCAACCGATCAGTCCCAGGGCACCGAATGCGCCAAACGCCGTGAGCATCCCGCGGCGAGCGAGGCACCCGCATTCGGTTCCGTGCTGGTGAACCACGCGCACGTCGCGATTTTTGTCTTTCAACATTTCCACCTCCCGGTTGTATTTTGAGAGACCAATATCACGACTAATTCGTGACGGGGCAATGCCTGTTCCATGAATTCTCTCAACCCGGTTCGTTTTGACCGAGCGGGCAAAAAGCCATGGTTATAGCCACAAACCAACATCCCAGGGGGCCGGTGTGCCGTCGCTGCTTTTCTGCGACCATGGGCCTGGGCTGGTAGCTGTCGCGCCGGCTGGTAACCGTTCAGGTTCGATTTCGTTGCAATCTCATCGGTTGAGCGGTTTGATGTCTTGCTGTGCGATTTTCTAACCGCAAGACCTCTCGGTTATCGCGTCGTCACTACCTGGACAGGGAGCCGTATCCGGCACGCATGTATCTGACAGGGATCACCGTCCGCCAGAAGCTCGCCCTCATGCACCAGAACGACAATCCGTCGAAGCAACACGAGATCGCCTATCCTGTTGGTAAGGTTCGGAGTTGTGTCCCATTGCATCCCCTATGACACGTGCGACCTTTCGCCATTCTGCCGCGGCCTGGTCCAGGGGCCATTGATCAAAGTCATCAGCCTGGGCGGACACGAGGCCATTCGCCGCAACTACCCGGAATGGCGCATCCTCCCCCTGAAGCCGCTGCCATGCCCGGCGAGCCTCAGCCTGCCCCTGACTGGTGATCGCTCGCTCGGTCCCGAGAACCGCTCTGAGACTGTACGGAGGCTCGGTTGACACTGACCGCGCCGTAAACGAGCCATCGCGCCGACCGAACGCAAACCGCATCCCGTGCGCTCGGCAACGACATCGTGGGTCCCCCTAAAACAACTTCGCCCCCGTCCCGCATCGGCGGAACGGGGGCGGCGTTGATGCGGAAGGGATCAGTTCGTCAGATTGTAGAACTTCGCCGCGTTGTCGCAGGTGATCTTGCGGATGTCCTCGGCGGACAGGCCGGCGAACTGCTCTTCAATATACTTCGACGATTCGGGCCAGATTCCGTCGGTGTGCGGGTAGTCGGACCCCCACATCAGGGTTTCCACCGTCATCAGGTTGTTGGTGCCGATCAGCTTCGGCCCGATGACGTCATACTGGAACGTCGCCTTGCACTGGCGCTGCCAATACTCGGACGGCTTCAGCTTCATCAGGTCGCGGAACCGGTCCTCGAACTCGAAGTCCATGCGGTCCAGAGCATACGGGATCCAGCCGATGCCGCTCTCGCCGAAGGACACGCGCAGGTTCGGATAACGCTCGAACACGCCGGCGCCCATCATGGCGGCCAGGATGTGGATCAGGCCCATCTGGAACGCGGAGACGCCGGTGAACATGGCCGCGCGCCGCACCTGGCCCGAGGTCATTTCGCGCGCGGACGGCGCCGTGGTCGGGAAGGTGTGGAAATGCAGCGGAAGCTGCACGTCGGAGACGGCCTTCCACATCGGCTCCCACACCGGATGCCACATCGGGTCCATGTCCCAGGAGCAGGACAGTTCCAGTCCCTTCAGACCCATCTTGGCGCAGCGATAGACTTCCTTCGCCGCCGCCTCTACATCGCCGTACGGGATGCAGCCGAGGCCGATCATGCGATCCGGATAGGGTTTGACGAAATCCACGAGCCAGTTGTTGTAGATTTCCAACATATGGTTGGCGGCTTCGACGTCCTGCATCTTGGACGCGCCGCCCAGGATGCCGAAGATCACTTCGGCGTCGACACCGTCACGCTCCATCTCCTTGACGCGCAGATGCGGGTCGGAGGGGCGCTGGATGGCGGTCCTGGCTTCGGGACGGCCGATCTTGCCGTCTTCGAACATGCCGGTTTCGGCCATGATGTCGACGCGCTTGTTCTGGCCGGGGATCAGCTTGGCGCCGCCGGGCCCCACGCCGTTCAACAGGCCGAAATTGGCGCCGGACTTGGTGACCCACATCGGGCCGTCCGGGCCGTCCTCCACATATGGCATCCGATCGCGGAGCTCGGCCGACGATTCCGAGGTGAACAGGGTCGGCGGCATCCAAGGCATGTCGAGATGGCAGTCGGCTGAAATCCGATTGTACTTCATGGTCGTCCCGCTCCTTGCTGGTGAAGGCTTACTGGTAGGTAGCAGCCTAGACCCTGTTGGGCGGGGTATGCAAATCCGTGGCGCAATCCGGTAGGAGCAATTTCAACCGCGGGAAATCGCCGGCCGGCGGAGGAAGGCCGGATGGCTGTCTTGACCGCGGGGCGCTGCTTTGCGAAACCCAATGCAGAAACCGACAATCAATCGAGGAGGCGTTCGCGATGCTGACAGGCAGGCGGGGATTTCTGGCGGCGACTGGAGCGCTGGCGGCCACTTCTTGGGCTCGACCGACGCTTTCGGCCGATTCCATCAAGATCGGCTTTACCACCGCGCTGACCGGCCCGTTCAACGAGTTCGGGGAAGGCTACAAGCGCGGCATCGAACTGGCGATCGAGAAGATCAACAAGGCCGGTGGCGTCATGGGCCGCCCGGTCGAGATCGCGATGCTGCTGGATGATCAGCTCATCCCCGATCGCTCGGTGCAGAACATGCGGCGCATCCTGGACAACAAGGAGATCGTCGGCCTGTTCTGCCCGTCCGGTTCCGGCCCGACCTTGGCCGTGATCGACATGATCCAGGCGGATGGGCGCCCGACGATGAACCCGCAGGCGCAGACGCCGACGGTGATCTATCCGGGCGGGCCGGGCACCAAGCCGCGGCCGAACGTCTATACTTTCTCGATTCAGAACGATATCGAGGCCAACTTCATGGCCGCCATCCTGGCCAAGAAATACACCCGTATCGGCCTGCTGAACGAGAGCACGGGCTACGGCAAGACCGGCGGCGAACTGGTCAAGGGCGGCATCCTGAAGATCAACAAGGACGCGGTGGTCACGCACGAGAGCTACAATCAGAAAGACCAGGACATGACCTCCCAGTTGGTGCGCGTCCAGCGCGCCCGGTCGGAGGCGCTGATGGTCGTGGGTCTCGGCGCCGACATGGCGGTGATCCGCAAGAACATGGTGCGGATGAACATGACCCTGCCGCTGTATGTGTCGGCGGGGGGGTTCTCGCCGCCTTACGTCGAGGGCGTGGGCGATCTGGCGTTGGGCACCAAGGGATCGCAATACCGCAAGATTTCCACCGTGCCACCCGCGCCGGAAGTCCTGGAGTTCCTGAACGCCTACAAGGCCAAGCATGGCACCGACCGGTTGTGGGGCGGCGATCCGGCGATCCCCTCGCCGTCCATGGGCGGCACCGTGGCAGGCGGCTACGACGGCATGACCGTGCTGGCGGATGCGTGGAAGCGGGCCGGCACCACCGACGCGGCGGCCGTGATCAAGGCGATGGATGCCACCAAGGGGCTGATCGGCGTCAACTGCACCTACGAATTCACTCCGGACAAGCATCACGCGGTCGAGGTCGGGGATCTCACGACCTACGAATACACCAAGGTCGATGGCCGCCTGACCCTCGTGCAAGCGAACCTCTAGGCCCTCCGATGGAAGAGTTCCTGACGCTGCTTCTGGCCGGGGTCAGCGTCGGGGCGGTCTATGGCCTGATCGCCATCGGACTGAACCTCACGTTCTGGACCACCAAGACGATGAATTTCGGCCAGGGCTCGGTCATGATGCTCTGCGCCATGCTGACGGCGACGATGATCGCGCAGGGCTGGCCGCAGGTGCTCTCGATCCTGGCCGCGCTCGCCGTCATCGTCGTGCTGATGGTGTTCACCGAGACCTATACCGTGCGCCCCGCCTTGAAGATCGAGGGCAGCATGGGCTGGGCCGTGTCCACCCTCGGCGTCGGGATCGTGTTGCAAGGATTCGCGTCCCTCTGGTTCGGGTCACAGGCGCTGGCGTTTCCGGACATCATCTTCTCCGCCATCGACGACGTGGTGGTGTTCGGCGTGCATATGTCGCTGCAGTACCTGGCCGTGCTGGTGCTGGCGTTGGTGCTGGTCGTCGCGTTCGAGCTGTTGGTGCGCGGCACGGTCTGGGGGCGCGCGATGCGGGCGGTGTCGATGGACGCCGATCTGGCCTCGGTGATCGGCATTCCGGTGCGGATCATCGTCTTGGGCTCCTATATCGGTTCGGGCGTCCTGGCGGGCATCTCGGGCATCCTGGTGGCGCAGATCGGCGGCACAGTGGACCCGGCCTTCGGGTTCGAGCTGGTGATCTTCGGCTTTGTCGCCGCCGTGCTGGGTGGCATGGGCAGCACCACCGGGGCCTTGGCGGGCGGGCTCGTGGCCGGCGTGTTGCAGCAGATGGTGGGCGGCTACATCTCCTCGGCCGCGCAGCACGGCATGGCGTTCGCACTGCTGATCCTGATCCTGGTGGTCCGGCCGCAAGGCCTGTTCGGCCAGCGGGAGGTCGTGAAGGTATGATCATCGCGTTCCGCACCGTCCTGACGCGGCTGATCACGCATCCCGTGTTCATCCTGGCCGCCATCGCGGCGCTGTTCTTTGGATCGGCGTTCCTGTCCGGGGGCACGGTGGCGATCCTCGGCTTCCTGATGCTGAACATCCTGCTGGCGCAGAGCATGAATCTGCTGACCGGCATCGCCGGGCAGATTTCGCTGGGCCATGCCGGGTTCTACGGGATGGGCGCCTATGCGTCCGGCATCCTGATGAAGACGGTGGGATTGCCCTTCGTCGTGACCGTGCCGGCCGCCGCCTTGATCGGCGCGCTGACCGGCTATCTGCTGTCGTTCCCGGCCGGGCGGGTGCGGGAGTTCTACCTGGCGATGATGACGCTCGCCTTCGGCCTGATCTTCCGCGAAGTGGTGCGCGAGTGGGACGATCTGACCGGCGGTGCGGTCGGTCTGTCCGGCGTGCCGTCGACCACACTCCGGACCTTGCATGTGTTCGGCTACACTCTGGACGGGCTGGATTACTTCCGCGTGATCCTGATCGTGACCGTCATCGTCATGTGGCTGGTGCACAATTTCATCCAGAGCCGTTACGGGCGCGCCTTCTACGCGATCCATGCGAGCGAGGTCGCGGCGGGGTGCCTGGGCATTCCGCGCGCCGGGACCAAGCAGCTTGCCTACACCCTGGCCGCGGGCATGGCCGGCCTGGCAGGCGGGCTCTACGCGCATATGATCGGCTATCTCGGGCCGGAGAGCTTTGATCTCGCCCGCTCCATCGCGGTGCTGGTGACCACCGTGGTGGGCGGTCTTGGCTCGATGGCCGGACAGATCATGTCGGCGGTCGTGTTCACGTTCCTGCCGGAGAAATTGCAGGTCTTCGCGGAGTATCAGTTCATCGTCTACGGGCTGATCCTGGCCTTCACCCTGATCCTGCTGCCCCGAGGCCTTGCCGGCCTGCTGCTGCTGCCGCCGCGCTTCATCAAGCCGTCCAGCCTGCGCCACGCCGTCGCGGCCGAGGTCGCCATCCGCCCGGTGGAGACCGACAAGGACGCCGCCCTGGTCGTGCAAGGCGTCACCATGCGCTTCGGCGGCCTGACCGCGGTGGACGATGTGTCGCTGGAACTGCATCCCGGCCGCATCACCGCGCTGATCGGCCCGAATGGATCGGGCAAGAGCACCTTGGTCAACGTGATCTCCGGCATCTACACGCCGGCCGCCGGATCAGTCCGTTTCTTTGGCGAGACCATCACCGGGCTGCCCGACCACCGCATCGCCGCCTCTGGCCTGTTGCGCACCTTCCAGGACCCGCGTCTGGTGCCGCGTTTCACGGTGCGGGAGAACCTGCTGCTGGGGGCACATCGACGCTACAAATCCAGTGCCTTGGCGGCGACCCTGGGACTGCCATCCGCGGCGCGGGAGGAAGCGCAATTCCTCGGCACGGTGGAGGCCGTCACCCGCATGGCCGGCATCTCCGACGTGCTGGACCAGCCGCTGGAAAGCCTGCCCTACGGCTACCGCCGGCTGGTCGAGGTCGGACGCGCCCTGCTCGCCGAACCGCGCGCCATCCTGCTGGATGAGCCCGCCGCCGGCCTGTCGGAAGCGGAAATGACCCTGCTGGCCCGCATGATCCGCGCCATGAAGGAGGCCGGCCTGATGGTCCTGCTGATCGAGCATCACATGGATTTCGTGGCCGAACTGGTGGACGACGTGGTGGTGCTGGACAGCGGTCGGGTGATCTATCACGGCGATATCGGCGGCATGCGGCAAAGCCCCGAGGTCATTGCCGCCTATCTCGGCACCGCGGAGACCGAGCATGCTTGAAATCCGCGACCTGGTCGTCAGCTACGGCGCCATCGAGGCCGTCCGCGGCGTCACCCTGACCGCCGTCCCCGGCGCGATCACCGCCATCGTGGGGGCCAACGGCGCCGGGAAATCGTCGTTGCTGCGCGCGATTTCCGGCCTGGCGCCGATCCGCGGCGGGTCCGTGATGCTGGATGGCAAGGACATCACCACCGTCTCGGCGTCCCGTCGCGCGGAGATGGGGCTGTCGCATGCGATGGAGGGACGGCGGATCTTCCGGCAGTTGACGGTGGAGGAAAACCTGCAACTCGCCTGGCAGTTCGGGCGGCGGCGCAACGCCTGGGCGTCGGCGCTGGATCGGGTGTTTCAGACCTTTCCCATCCTGAAGGAAAAGCGCCGCACCCCGGCGGGACTGATGAGCGGCGGGCAGCAGCAGATGCTGATCGTTTCGGTGGCAACGATCTGCAATCCGGCGACCCTGCTGCTGGATGAGCCGTCTTTGGGGCTGGCGCCGATCATCGTGCAGGAGATTTATGCGTTCTTTACCGAACGCTGCCGGGAGGATGGCACCACCGTGCTGCTGGCGGAACAGATGGCGGCGCTGGCGTTGAAGGTCTCCGCCCACGGCTATGTGCTGCGCCAGGGACGCGTGGTGCGGGAGGGGCCGTCGAAGGAACTGGTGGATACCGGGTTGGTGGCGGCTTTGTCGTCTGCCTATCTGTAAGGTTGGGGATTCGTAGAACCCGGCCTGGATCGGCGGTACGGTGGGTTCATGTCGTTACGTCTGTCACGCGCCGAATTTCATCGTTGGACCGAAGCCCAGCCGCGTGGCCGCTTTGAGCGGGTCGGCGGACAGGTCGTCGCCAGGCCAGCCGAGCGGTGGGTGCATGCTCGGCTGAAGGCGCGTGTTTGGCGGGCGTTGGATCGGGAAATCGCGCTTGCGGGGCTGCCCTGCCAGGCCGCGCCGGACGGGATGACGGTCGAGATCGACGACGACACCGATTATGAGCCGGATGCGCTGGTCAATTGCGGCCCGCCCATGCCGGACGACGCGACCGTGGCGCCCAACCCGATCGTGATCGTGGAAGTGCTGTCACCCAGCACCGCGTCGGTCGATGCGGGCGGCAAGCTGGCGGATTACTTCCGGTTGGAGCCGGTGCGGCACTATTTGCTGGTGCGTCCGTTGCGCCACGAGATCATCCATCATCGCCGAACGGACGCGGGGATCGAGACAAGGATCGTGCGGAGCGGATGGGTGGACCTGGATCCGCCTGGGATCAGGCTGGCGCTGGACGAGATTTACGGTCCGTAGCGGCGGTCCGCTTCGGGGTTGACGCATCTGTCGGTTCAGGTGGCCCGTCGGTCGGTTATACCAACCGCCCCAACCACTGACCTATGGGTGGCCGCTGTCATTGCTGGGTGGCCGCTGTCATTGCGAGCGCAGCGAAGCAATCCAGGGTCTTGGCGTCATCGATCCTGTTGGTTGCCCTGGATTGCTTCGCTGCGCTCGCAATGACAGCGGCCGTTGTGCCATGAGTCAACGGTTCGGTCGGTTGGTATTATCCGACCGCCCTTTTTACCTGCGTTTATCTTATCTGCGTTCATCCGCGGTTGATTTTCTTCTCTGTCCTCGCGGCGACAAGCGGCGGGTGCGTCGAGAGAAGGAAGAAAATATCAACCGCGGATGAACGCAGATGAACGCAGATAAGAAAGGATGCACCGTGCGTCACCCGACCGCCAACGCCGAGCCGGAGGGGTCAGGCCAGCCCGGCCTCCCGGTGCATCGCCTGCTGTTCCGCCGCGATGGACGCTTCGTCACCGCCCAGGGCGCGCAGCAGGCGGGCGTGGTTCGCCAGCACCGTCTCGCGATGCGGGTGCGGATGGCCGGTCGCGTGCTGGAACTTCAGGAAGATCACGACCATCCGCCGCATCAACGGTTCCGCCTCCCCCAGCCGGTTCGTGGCTTGCAGAGTATCAGCTAAATTGTTGAGACGGATCGCCACGCTCGGATGGTCGGGACCGTAGCTGGCTTCGTCGATGGCGAGAGCGCGGCGATACATTGGCTCGGCATCCACCGGTCCGTAAAGTTCCTCGATCACAACCGCGAGGTTGTTGAGGTCGATCGCCACGCGCGGATGCTCGGCGCCGTAGCTTGCCTCGTCGATGGCGAGCGCGCGGCGCATCAACGGTTCCGCCTCCCCCAGCCGGTTCGTGGCTTGCAGAAACCCGGCGAGGTTGTTGAGCCGGATCGCCACCTCCGGATGCTCGGCGCCGTAGCTTGCCTCGTCGATGGCGAGAGCGCGGCGCATCAACGGTTCCGCCTCCCCCAGCCGGTTCGTGGCTTGCAGCAACTGGGCGAGGTTGTTGAGGCGGATCGCCACGAGTGGATGCTCGGCGCCGTAGCTTGCCTCGTCGATGGCGAGAGCGCGGCGGATCAACGGTTCCGCCTCCCCCAACCGGTTCGTGGCTTGCAGCAACGTGGCGAGGTTGTTGAGGTGGGTCGCCACGCGCGGATGCTCGGCGCCGTAGCTTGCCTCGTCGATGGCGAGGGCGCGGCGCATCAACGGTTCCGCCTCCCCCAGTCGGTTCGTGGCATACATCAACGTGGCGAGATTGTTGAGGCGGATCGCCACGGTCGGATGCTCGGCGCCATGGCTTGCCTCGCCGATGGCGAGAGCGCGGCGCATCAACGGTTCCGCCTCCTCCAGCCGGTTCGTGGCTTGCAGCAACTGGGCGAGGTTGTTGAGGTCGCGCCCCACGCTCGGATGCTCGGCGCCGTAGCTTGCCTCGTCGATGGCGAGCGCGCGGCGCATCAACGGTTCCGCCTCCCCCAGCCGGTTCGTGGCTTGCAACAACTGGGCGAGATTGTTGAGGGGAACGGCGAGGTCCGGATGGTCCTTGCCCCGGCTGGCCTCGGTCAACGCCAGCGCCCCGCCCATCATGCGTTCCGTCCGGTCGTAGCGGGCTTTCACGTCGAACAGCATGCCGAGCTCACCCATCAGCCGCGCGGTCGGGTCCGCAATCCCCTTCTCCCGCGCGGCCAGCGCCACCGCTTCCGCGTGCTCGGCCAGATTGTCCAGGCGGGGCCAGGTCCGCACGTCCTGCGGGTCTCCGGTGAAGGCGGCATCCACCCAGCCCAGCGCCTGTTCCAGCACAATTCGGGCAGCGTCCGGGTCCAGGCCCCGGCGCGTGACGTCCAGCACCAGGCGGTGGACGGAAAACCGAGGCAAGACGGGATCGCGCGTCACCAGGGAATAGGCGGTCAGGTCGGCCAACGCCTCCCGCATGTCCTGCTCCGGCACGTTCGGCACCGGAACGTCCAGCAGGAATTCCGGCACCGGATCGGGGGCCAGGAACGCCAGTCGTTCCAGTAACGACTTTCCGGCGGGGGACAGGCGTTGCACGGACAGCGCCCAGCTTGCGGCGATGGCGCGGGGATAATGGGTGGTTGCGGGATCGGACCAGTCCACCGCCGCCCGGAACGAGGTTGCCAGCCGAGCGCGGTAGTCGGCGAAGGTGCAGCGGACGCGGCGGATATAGGCTCCGGCATGCTCCAGCGCCAGGGCAAGCTGGCCGAGTTCGCCGGCCAGCGCCCGGGCCTGGGCTGCGTCGTCGGGGGCGGTGCGGCGGTAGTTTTCTGTGCGTTCCAACAGGAAGTCGGCGGCGGCGTCCAATGGCAGAACATCCAGTTCCAGGCTGGTGAAACCGGCGGGCAGGTTGGTCAGGCGGCAGGTCAGCAGCACATGGCCGTGGGTCAGGCGCGCGGTCAGGGCGGTGGCGGCTTGCATTGCCTCGGGCGAGTCCACGTTGTCCAGGATCAGCAGCCAGCCGGGGTTGCGGTTCAGCCAGTCCAGCACGGCTTTCAGTTTCACGTCGTCGTCGGCCGCGTCATAGCCGGTCAGGCCGAGCGCGCCGGTCAGTTGGCCCAGGTTGGTTTGCAGGGCTTGTGGCGATTCGGCAACGACCGCCAGCAGGGCGGTGTAATCGTCGTGATGCGCCCAGGCATATTCCACGGCGGCGCGGGTCTTGCCGATGCCGCCCAGGCCGTGGATGGCGAAGTTGGAGGTGATGGCGGTGGGTTTTCCATCTGTCCCGGTGAGGCATTGGCGCAGACGGATCAGGAAGTCGTCGCGGCCCTTGAACAGGGTGCCGAGCGATGGGTAGGGCAGGGCGATGGGTTTGGCGCGTGTCAGCAGGGGCCAGTCTTCGCGCAGCACCTCGGCCCGCAGTTCGTGGGCGGAGTTGAACGGGACGCGGCGCGAGCCGAACGACCTGATATGGTCGAGGAACGCTTGTTGCAGGCCGGGAATGTCTTCGCCGGTTGGCTGGTCGGGTGGGTAGTCCTTGCCGGCCTTGTAGAAATACATCCGCTTGCGGTGGTGGGACGCGAACAGGATTTCCCATTGCGTGTAGGATGCCTGCTCGATCCCCTCCGGTCGCATCTTCAAGTAACGCTCGGCGGATGGTGATGGCGGGCAGGCTCCGCTGCGCTCGCCCAGGACGCAGATAACCGCATCGCAGTCGCGGACATAGTCGTGGATCAGGTCTAGCAGGGAGCCCTCGCCGGATTCGGAGCGAAATACCTCTTGCCACTTCACGGTCAGGCCGCGCGCGATGAGGTCCTTCGCCAGGGCGTCGCGCGCTCCGGCGAATTCGCTGCTGACGCAGGACAGGAAGATTCGGAATTCGGCCATCGGGTCCGTTACACGGGCGGTTGTGTCCGGGACTGTGGCATGAGGGCCGCGGGATGGCAAAACGGATTACGGCGTGGCGGGGATTTGGGATGGGTTCGTGCGGGTTGCCGGGTCCGCAAGGGTTAACCACGGAGGACACGAAGGACCACGGGGACGCACGGAGGCGTTGGGCCAAGGCCGGCGGGTCGACGATCCGGCGGTGCGGTCTGGAGGTTTGGTTGTTGCGCCGCCAGGCGGCGCGGTGTCCCCCGTTGCCGTTGTTCTCGTTCGCTCCGGGGTGGTCTTGCCGGTCTTGCCCCTGATGCAAATGCCATGCTGGCGGAAGGAGCAAGGCACGGCCCGTGCAAGGTCTCGGCTCCGTGGATCACCGTGGCCCTCGGTGCCCTCCGTGGTGAACCCTTGCGGATCGCACTACAAGCACGAGCCTCACCCCGGGCCCCCATGGCATTCCCACATCGCCGCAGAGGCGATGTGTGAACACTGTAGAACCGCAACCACTCTAACGCGGGGCCACCGGCAGGACCACGATGGCCAGTTCCACGGTCCCTCCACCCAGCCGGTCGGTCGCTCGCACCACCCACTGGCCCGTCGGATCGTTCAATGCCAGCCGCAGCAACCAGGGTGTCGGCCCCGCCCCGACGGTGACGTTCTCGGTCAGCCGGTCGCGCGCCTGCCCGAGCGGGTCGATGACCTCGATATGCAGGACATGGGTTGCGCCGGCCGTCGCATCCCCACCGGACGGCGGCGACAGGCCGAGCTGGACCGGCACCAGCGTGCCAACCTCCACGGTGTTTGGTCCGGATAGAATCGGTTTCCTGGGCGGCGTGGGCGAGAGCGCCAGCAGCAGTGGTCCATCCGGGGGCGGGCTCACGGCGACCCGATCGGTCAGAACCGCCGGACCGCCGCGTCGCAGATCGCTGACCCAGGTCGGGCTTGGAAGCACCAAGGTAGACGGTTCGACCGCGCCCGCCGCGGCTGCCATCACCGAAAGCAGCCTCACTCCACCCACCTGAAAGCGCCGCAGTTCCGTCCCCATCACGGGTTTCCCGTCAGCCGCTTGCAGCGCATAGGCGGGGACAACGCCCGCCGCCCGCAACAACCCGGCAAGCTCCGCCCGCGCGGCCGCCGGGTCGGTTGATCCCGCCCCAGGCGCGACGACGCGGGCCACGTCTCCCGCCGGTGCGGTCGTGGCCAAGGCCGGTGGGCGGCTGATGGCGATCCCCTCCAGGACCGAGGCGGGCCGTCGGCGTGCATGCCCGTCGAACAGGCCAACCGGGCCATCGGCGAGAACCAACCCACCCGCGGCCGCGAATTCTCGGACGGCGGCGGCCTCAGGGTCGGACAGGGCGATCGTCTGGGGCAGGATCAGGACGCGCACGCCCTCGGCGAACAGGGATTTCGCGCCAGACGCGGCCCCGAGCAGCTTTGGGGACAGAAAGCGCGGGCGTATCCCAAGCCCCGTCAGATGCTGCATCGTCCGAGCGAGGGAGCGGCGGTCGGCGGTCGGATTGTCGTGCTCGGTTTCCGCATCGCGCTTCTGCCACGCGATGCCGTCCGCGCGCCGGTCCAGCAGCCAGTGCACCCGGAAACTGGGCGGCGACACCAGAACCGCCACCGGATCCGTCGGCGCGGCGGTCGCAAATAGCTGAGCGGCCAGGCCATTGCGCAGTTCCGCGATCGTCGGCGCCAGATCGCGGCCACGCGGGCCGGGTTGGCCGTCCTCGGTGACGATATCGCCCTCCCCGTCCCACAGGATCACGCCGCGGCTTCCCAGCAATATCTGCCGCCAGAGTTCCCGTCGCTGTTCGGCACCCTGGCCGAAACTGGTGCTCAGGACGATCAGGGCGGGGTTCAGCGACCGCGCGATCTCCACGTTATGGCCGCCGTTGCCCGCCTCCATCAGGTCCACCGCGTGGGCAAGGCGGGTGTAATCGAAGCCGCCCCAGCCGGGGACCTGCATGCCCTCGATGCCGGACAAGGCGGAGGCGTCGGCGGCATGGATGGCGTCGGTGCCGGCCCGCAGGGCGCGGGCGAAGGCCTCGTCCATCCAGTCCTTGAAATCCGACCACGCCGACAAATTGTCGTCGGTGCGGCGCAGAGCGGCGTCGGTGAGCATCGGCATCACCTGCGCCCAGGTGGCATGGTCGGTGGCCCATTGCCGGTTCAACGCCGCGAGCGAGCCGTAGTCCGCAAGCAGCCAGTCCCGGAACCCGGCGAGCGACTCCGGGGACAGATCGAAATCCCAGAACGCTGTCAGGTCGGCGATCCCGACTTCATCGCCGAGACTGTAATAAAGCGGCCGGTTGGGTCCGTGCACGCGTACGTGCTCCGCCAGCCGCACCCGCACCCGCTCGATCCATGCCGGGTCCGACAGGCTGGGGACACGCACGTAACCGGCGGGGGCCGCGGGATCTTCCGCCTGCAACCGTCGTGTTTCGTCGTAGAGCCAGGTGACCGGCTTGCCGGGCTGCCAGCGGTGATAGGCGGCGTAGAAATCGGTGGCGATATTCTCGACATACCAGGCGAGATCGGCCTGCCCGAAGGCCTCCGTCCGCCGAACCGTCGCGGCTGCCCCGGTGCCGTCGCGATCGGCCATCATCATCCCACCGGTCACCCCAAGTCGACGCAACCCCGCCGCTCGGCCAGCCCCGCCCTCCTGCCACATGATGACCTGATAGTCGGTCCAGCCGGCCGGTCCGTATGGCCGCGTGGGCGGCGTGGTGAAATCGACCCGAGCCTGGCGCGTGGCACCGGGCAGAACCAGGTCACCGGCCAGCGTGTTGCGGCGAGTCAGCGCGCGCCGTGGGTCGATCGCGACCGGAACCGCGGCGGCGCCGGCCGGCACCGGGATGACATGACGCTCCACCAGCCGCCCTTCGGTGTCCGTCCATTGCACCGTGAGCGTGGCATCGGTCGAGATCGGTGGATCGATCCGCCACAGCGCGGACGCGGCACCGGACCGATCCAGCACCCCGGGCAGCCATAGCGTGTCGGCGGTCGCTGGAGACGCGATCGCGGCCAGGCCCAGCAGGACTGGCATCAGGACTGGCAGCCGGCGCGCTGCCAGGCCATAGCGGGACATCGGACGGGCCCACGCAGGTCGGATACGGCAGCCCGGGGAGCGCATGGTCCAACCCATGGTCCAACCCATGGTCCAGCGCATGGTCTGGCGCATGGTCCAACCCATGGCCTGGCGCACGGCCCAACGCATGGTCTGGCGCATGGTCTGGCGCATGGTCCGGCGCATGGTCTGGGCTTAGCGCGACTCGCCGTCGCCTTGCAGCGGACGGACACGGCCGGAGAACCGGTTGTTTTTCAGAAGGGCCTCGGTCGCGGTCCGGTTGGTGACAAAAAACGTGTCGTAGCTACCTTCGTTGCGGAACGTATTGTCCTCGACCAGGATTTCGCGGGTCCGCTGGGAAACACCCTCGGACCCGATCATGATGGCGCATGTGTGGTTTTCGGCCCGAGGCCCCTTGGCGAAAACGTTGCCGCGCACCAATACATCGCCGCCGTTCGGGATTTCGAGCATATAGCTGGCGGTGCCGTTGGGCCCGTCCTGGATGGTGCTTCCGACCACCTCGGTGCGCCGGGCCCGAGACTTGATGTGGTGGGCGCGTTTCGTTTCGGAAAACAGCGAATTTTCCACCCGCAGCAGATCCAGGGTACTGGCGTAGATGCCGTGCGAGCAGGCGCCGTCACAGCCGCCATTGGCAATGAAGCCGCTGTCCCGGATCACCAACGTGCCGGCCACGTTGTTGTTGGTCATGATGCCGTTCTGGTTGTTGACGAAGCGCACCCGCTCGACCGTCAGGTTGTTCGCCTGCATCCGGATGCCGGCGCCATTGCCGTCAGGCACCCGCGCGCGCGTCAGGGTGAGGTTGCGGATGGTGATGTCCTGGCCATCGGTCAGGAACAACCCCTTGCCGGCGCAGGTCTTGTCGGTGATGACGGTGTCGTCCGGCTTCTGGCCAGCGCCCTCCACCACCAACTTGTTGGCCGCCCAGGCCGCGCAGTCGAAATACTCGCCCGGATCGATGACGACGGTATCGCCGTCGCGGGCAGCGGCGGCCGCCTGGGATGGCGCCTTATACTCCTTGTCCGCCCCCACCTGGAGCGTGCGCGCCACGGCGGGACAGACCACACCCAGAACCAGCAGCAGGCCAGCGGCGGCCAGCAAAGCCGCAACCGGCAAATGGGCTCGATGCAACGGATTCGACATGTCAACTCCTGGAGCGCGGGTTTCCGAGACGAGCCCCCGACGGCCGAACCAGGGGCCCGGGAGGCCATTCAGGGTCGCGGGGTCCATGGGTGGCGCGGCGACCACGGATGACCCCGATCGCTGTCAACCCACCATGCCTGTCATTCCATCGCGGGTCGAGCGGTCGCTCGGCCATCCGCCTGGCGCCCGTTCGTGCTCCAGGCTCCGGCTCCGCCGCCTTACGGGAACATCGCTCTGATCGTGGCCGGATCGACATCCTCGATGCGGGCCGGCTGCCACTTCGGATTGCGGTCCTTGTCGACGACGAGCGAGCGGACGCCTTCGACGAAATCCGGATGCGCCATGGTGGTGCGGGTCAGCAGGAATTCCGCATCCAGCGCCTGTGGCAGGGTCATGTCGGCGCCACGACGCAGCGCCTCCACCGTCCAGCACATGGCTGACGGCGACACGCTCCGCATCGCTTTCAGCGCCGCCTTGGCCCAATCGGCGTCCAGCTTTTCCAGTCGCTGCACCATGTCCATCACCGTGGGCGCGCCGAAGCAGTGGTCGATATCGGCCAGATGCGGCGCCAGGGAATACGCCGGCAGGGTGCGGTTGAAACGCGCCAGCGCCGCGGGGCCCTCTTTCGCCAGAGCGGCGGACAGCGCCGGCAGGTCCTCCCTCAACGTGTAATGGGTGCCGAAACCGCAATGGATCGCGTCGGCGCCGAAGATGCGCAGACCCGTCAGGCCGAGATACATCCCGATCTCGCCCGGCATGCGCGGCATGAAATAGGTGCCGCCGATATCGGGGAAGAAGCCGATCGCGGTTTCCGGCATGCCGAACGACGCATGCTCGGTCGTGACGCGGTAAGGGCCGTAGACCGAGACGCCGATGCCGCCGCCCATGCAGATGCCGTCGATCAGCGCGATATAGGGTTTGGGGTAGGTCGCGATCATCAGGTTCAGCGCGTATTCCTCGCTGAAGAAGGCCTCGACCTCGGTCCGGTCGCCGGACATCTGGCCCTCGCGCAGGTTGATCACGTCGCCCCCGGCACAAAAGGCGCGGTCGCCGGTCCCCGAGATCACCACGGCATGCACATGCGGGTCGTCGCGCCAGTCGTTCAGCACCTTGGTCATGGCGCGCACCATGTCGAGGTTCAACGCATTCAGGGCACGCGGGCGGTTCAGCACGATGCGGCCCACGCGGCCGTCGCGGCTGGTGAGCAGGGTGTCGTCGGTGGTCATGCGGGAGTCTCTCCTGGGTTGGGCGGTCCTCTAGCGCGGTCGGCCGGGAGAGGCGAGTCCGGGGCTGTGAGAGGGGGGGGGGGGCCCCCCCCCCCCCCCCCCCCCCCGCGGGCCGGCCGCCCCCCGCCGCCCGCCGCGCCCGCCCGGCCAGCCCCCGCGGCCCCCGCGC
>Ga0082335_1002728_pt1 | contig 31864 bp, 23 predicted proteins | sample Subgrocontami58m_FD_72375 | JGI IMG/M metagenome (GOLD analysis project Ga0082335, IMG submission 72375) | Subsurface groundwater microbial communities from S. Glens Falls, New York, USA - GMW37 contaminated, 5.8 m (SPADES assembly) (version 2) ...
CCACACCCTGACCGAGCTCGGCTACCTCAATTACATCCGCCGCTTCCGCAAATACGAGCTGGGCGCCTCGGTGCTGGCGCTGGGCTATGCCGCGATCTCCAGCATGGACGTCCGCCGCGCCAGCCGCGCCCCGCTCGAGCAGATCGCCCACGCGCTCAACGCCTCGACGGCGCTGGGCGGCCGCGACCGCCACTCGATGATCTATCTCGAAGCCTGCCGCGGCCCCTCGGTCGTGGCGATCACCCACGATGTCGGCACGCGCGTGCCGATGGCCAGCACGGCGATGGGCCGCGCCTATCTGTTCTCGCTGACCGACGCCGAGCGCAACAAGCAGATCGACGCGATCCGCCGCCGCTGGCGCGACGACTGGACCAAGGTCAAGGCCGGCATCGACCGCTCGTTCAAGGAACTGGCCGATCACGGCTTCTGCGTCACCTGGGGCGAATGGCTGCCCGAGCTCTGCGGCGTCGGCGCTCCGCTGCGCAACTCCGACGGCACCGCCGCCTATGCGATCAACGCCTCGGCGCCGATCTACCAGATCAGCCGCGACCGGCTGGAAGCCGACTGGGGCCCGCGCCTGGTCAAGGTCGCGCGCGACATCCGCACCGGGATGGCCGCCCAGCCGTCCGTGGCGCCGGCCGCCGCCACCGCCATCAACACCTCCTGCCAGACAGCGGCTACTACGGCCGCCGGCGGCGTGACCGTGACGCCAAAGCCCAATGTACCGGCGATTTCGATTTCCGGCACACCGGCGACCCAGGTGCTGGTAGGAGCGACATACATTTTCAAGCCGACGGTCACGTCCGAAAACAGCGTAACCTTCAGCATCGTCAACAAGCCGGCCTGGCTTAAGTTCAGCGTCGGTGACGGCGGGCTGGAAGGCCAGCCCACGGCGGCCAATGTCGGGACAACTTTCGGGATTGTCATTTCCGTCTCCGACGGCCTTTCCACCAAATCGCTGCCGGCCTTCAGCATAACCGTCAGTCCGGTTACCGGCGCTGCAGGCGGCAGTTAAGAACCTTGACCACGGCCCCCGTCGCCCTGAAAATGTTCAGCATCCCCCTCTCGGATCAAGAGGGGGATGCTGAGGCCTGCAGGTGTGAAGTAGAGGCAGGCATGCCCTCGCCTCCTTTTATCCATAACCAATCCTTCCTTAGAAATTTTTCTCCTTTACAATTGAAAAGAATAGCGGCAAAATCCCTCCTGCTTTTTCCCCCGGCAAGATAGATCATCCTTGGAAGTACATGATTCTAAAACAACACCTGTCTACGGGGCGTCATGAGGTGCAATGAAAGGAGTTACCCCTATTTTCCGGATCATCGGCTATTGCTGCCTTGCCCTGGGTTTGATGCTGCCCTTTGACGCCCCCGTCCGGGGGGAAGATTTTCGCAACGCCCTATCCCTCCAGGGGTTCACCGGTCTGTTGAATACGCCCAACGCCGCCGTCACCGATGAGGGGCATATTGCCGGCCTCTATACCCAGCAGATAGAGAGCCAGTGGCGCGACCGGGTTCAGCGCGAGGACAGTTATCTTTTCTCCGTCGGGCTTTTTTCCTTTGCCGAGATCGGCTCGCGCCTCATCGATGCGCCGCCGGATATCCGTGATCTTTCCGCCCATTTCAAGGTCAAAATACCCTTCATCCCTCCAGGGTATCATCTGCCGGATATCGCCTTCGGCATGCAGGACACAGGCGGCGGCGCCAAATTCCTGCAGACGAAGTATCTCGTCGCCACGGAATCATGGCACAGATTTCGCGTCAGTCTCGGGTTCGGTACGGGCCCGGACCGGATGAAAGGGCTCTTTGGCGGACTGGAGCTGAAGACCTTTGACTGGCTATACTTGCTCGGGGAAAATGATACAAAGGAAACCAACCTCGGAATCCGCCTGATTACACCAAAGATTTTCGGGCTGCCGATCAATCTGCAGGTTATCGCCAAGACTGCCCTTGATTACCAGCCCGGAAAGGTGGAATTTGGGATCGGACTCCAGTTCCCTCTGGGCAGCGAGCGCCACAACAATGAGCCACCGCCGGAAAGGAGTGAGGAAAGAGCGGATCCCTGGACCGACAAGCGAACCGCGCACCCTGCGCCCGGCCCCCCGTTCCCCGTCCCGGAAAAGGCGTCCGGCCGGTCGGAAGCCCCGGTGAGACTTAAGGACGGCTTGTGGTTGCTGCAACAGAAGCTGGCAGGGAGAGGATTCCAGAACATACGGATCGGTGCGGACGAGGATGGGGCGCTCCTGGTCGTCGTCTATGAAAATGCCAGCTACAACCACAACGAACTTGACGCCCTGGGAGTGGTCCTGGGAACAATCATGGATACCCTGCCGTCAGGTTTCGAAGTCCTCCAAATCGTCATTAAGAAAAAGAATATCCCGGTCCTGCAATTGACCGCCCCCCTCGAGAATCTCCGGAAATTTTACCAGGATCCGGAGGAAATGGCGCTGTTGAATGCCGACCTGGAGATTACGCCGGAAGTGGTAATCGATGATGAAATAAGCTTCATCGCCGAGAGTGCCAATCCCTCTTGGCTGAAATCCGAACTGATGCTCACTCCGGCTATAAAGACCTTTGTGGCCACGGAGGTGAAAAACATTGACTACCTCCTGTCGCTCAAGCCCGACTATTTTCTCAATCTCTGGAAAGGCGCGGTTCTTAATGCCCGCTGGGACATTCCCCTGGACTGGAGTGAAAATTTTGACGACGGCCAGGTCTTCCGGGATAACCGGCGGGGCAGTCAATTTGAACGGCTCATGTTTTTCCAGGCGCTGAAAATTACCCCCCGGCTGATGCTCAATCTGGGAGGGGGAATGTTTCTGCATGAGACTTATGGCGCAATCAACGATCTGGTATGGACACCGGGGTCGGGCAATCACCGGTGGGAGCTGAAACAGGCGCACCTGACCAGCTCCGATAACCAAGCCCTCTACGGGCAGAACGATGTCTATCTGGGCGCCTACCGCTACTATTTCAGCCCTCTCGATCTCTATCTGGAAGGGACGGCAGGACAATTCCTCGACCAGGATCGCGGTTTTATGCTGAAGATGAAAAGGTTCTTCGGCGACACGGCCTTTTCCGTCTATTTCAAGGATTCCCGGACGGCGGCCCATGAGCATGTCCAGGTGGTGGGGCTCCAGATCGCTCTGCCCCTGACGCCCCGCCGGGATATGAAGCCTTATGCCTTGCAGGTGAAAGGCCCCAGTGAATGGAGTTATGCGCAGGAAACAAAGGTCGTCGCCCCCGGAGCGGCCAATTCCGTAAATACGTCAATTGGCGTCGATCCACAAACATCATACAGCCTGGAACGTGTTTTCTACAATCGGGACCGCCTGAGTGAAGAATATATCCGCAGGCACCTGCCTCGGCTGCGCGATGCCTATCTAATATACCGATAGGGATAATCTCCTTGCAAACAGGATCTGATCGTGAGAATAATGCAGGAGATACCAAAGGCATAGGAAGTGTCAACGCCAGAAACTTTTTGGGTTGATCGCTTGAGAAGGACCCGTGCTAATAGCCCGCTGAAGGGGCTCAGGCGGTTAAATTGGCATAATGGTAGCTATAACCTGCCATTATGCTCACAATTAATCCTTATTGTTATGCCTTTGTGATAATCATATTCAGTTTGCATGGTTTGGTTCAGATACTTTGCCGGCCAGGTTTTCACAAGACATGAGGCTTTCTTATGAAATGGAAGAACTTTCACGGTCCGGGCGACGGCAAAGGCTTCACACTGGTGGAAATGCTCGTCGTCATGGTGATCATATCCCTGGTCGCCGCCCTCGTGGGGCCGCGCCTCTTCCCGAAACTCGGCAAGGGAAAACAGTCGGCGGCCAAAGCACAGATAGAATTATTGGGACAGGGATTGGATCATTTCCGGCTTGATATCGGCCGGCATCCTACCACACAAGAGGGCCTGCAGGTTCTCCTGGCCAATCCCGGCATCGAACGCTGGGACGGCCCCTACCTGAAGAAGGAAATGCCCAACGATCCCTGGGACAAGCCTTATCATTACCAGTCCCCCGGCACGCATGGAGACTATGATCTTTTCACTTATGGCCGGGATAACGCCCCCGGCGGCGAGGGTGAGGACCAGGACATAGTCAGTTGGAAGTAAAACTAACTAAAGCAAGGGTGAACAGGTGAAGCACATACCATTGGCGGCCCTACGATCAGGAATCGTTTTTTCCAGCATCCTTTTTGTCCTGTTGCTGCCGGTCCTGAGCGATATAGCAAGCGGGCTGGCCCGGGCACAAGAAGCGGCGTTTCCCCTCAAAACTACGGAGATTAAACCGCCGCCTCCGGCGCCGCCCACCGGTCCGGGATCGCCCAGTGGTCAACCAGTCTCCCCGCAGCCGGCAAGCCCCACTCCCCGCCGGGGACTCTTCTCCCTGAACTTCGATGATGCCGATGTGTATTCCATCATCCAGACGATTTTCGGTGATGTTCTGAAGGCCAATTACGTGGTCGATCCCCGCGTCAAAGGCCGGGTCACCTTCCGGGCCATCGCCCCTGTGCCCGTGGAAAGCGTGCTCCCGATCATGGAGGTCATCCTGAGGCTTAACGGGATCGGCGTCGTGGAGGATAACGGTCTTTACCGGATCGTTCCCATCAGCGACATTTCAAAGGAACCTTCGCCCATCAGCATCGGCCGTGACCCGGACGCTATCCAGACGACGGGGAAGGCCCTGCTTCAGGTAGTGCCGATCATTTATATCCAGTCTTCCGAGGCCCTGAAACTCATCACCCCCTTTGCCTCGAACAATGCTGTCCTCGTTGACGTCCCCAAGGGTAACCAGATCATCATCGTGGATACGGATGCGAGCGTCAAGCGCCTGCTCAAGCTGGTGGACGTCTTCGACAACGAGAAACTCAAGCAGCGGAAACCCCAAGTTTCCGTCTATCAGGTCCAAAACGGCGCGGCCAGGGATATTGCCTCTCTCCTGCAGCAAATTTTCCTGGGCGGGAGGGGGACCGGAACGAGCCGCACCCCAGCCACTTCTTCTTCCCTTGCTCCACCCCGGACCGGCGCTCCAGCCACGCCATCGCCCCCTGCCCCCGCCGGTTTTTCTCAGCCCGCGGCCCCGGCAGCCCTTGCGAGCGGGGAAATGCTCGTGGCCGAGACTACAAGAATAATAGCCGATGAGATTACCAATACCATTGTCGTCATGTCCACGCCGGAAGACTATGCCGCCATCAAAGAGACCATCGAACAGCTGGATATCGTACCCCGGCAGGTGGTTATCGAGGGCATGATCGCTTCCGTTTCCCTGACGGACAACCTCAGCCTCGGCCTGGCCGCCCTGTTCAAGGGAAATCTCCTCAACCTCGATGCCAAGTTCGCCCTGAACCCCGGTTCATTAAATGTCAATCCAAACGCCCTGTCCACGAGCGGCTTTACCTTCGTGGGCACCGATACCGCCGGCGCAGTCCGCGGCCTCCTTACCGCCCTGGCCGTAGAGTCGAGGGCCAAGTTGCTGGCGACTCCCCATATCCTGGTCTCGGACAATCGGGAGGCCAGGATTCAGGTCGGCCAGCAGGTCCCCCTGGTAACCTCGGAAACCATCGCCACGGCCGGCGTCGCTCCCCAGCGCACCATCCAATACCGCGATATCGGCATTATCCTGAAGGTCAAGCCCCGGGTAAACGAGGGCGGCCTGGTCTCTCTCGAACTGTATCAGGAAGTCTCCACTTTTCAGACCATCACCCTTTTTGCCAATGAGCAACAGATCATCCTCAACAAGACCGATGCGACCACGAGCCTGGTCGTCCAGGACAACCAGACGATCGTGATCGGCGGCCTGATCAGGGAAGACACCACGAAAGGACGAACCGGCATCCCCTGGCTCTCCAGGATACCGGTTCTCGGTTGGCTCTTCGGCAATACGACGGACGACAAACTGAGACAGGAGGTCATCATCCTGCTCACGCCCCATGTCATCAAGAACCAGAAGGAAGCACAGGCCATCTCCGGTGAATACGTCGACAAGATGTCCGAATCGAGCGAGGGAAGGATAAAAAAGGAAGAAATCATCAGGGAAAGGCCGGGAAAATGACGACTTTGTAAGAAGTCGTCACCCCGGTGACAATCGGGGTCCAGATACTCAAAATAAGGAAATAAATAGATCAGCTTATGAACCAGGCAGTAAGAACCCTTACCAGTGAAGAGCTCCCCAAGGTCCCGCTCGTCCTCGACGGACTGTCTTCCCGTTTCATCAGGGAAAATCGCGTCATTCCCCTGGAGATGAAACAGAATGTCCTCAAGGTCCTGATGGCCGATCCGTCCGGAGGCGGGGAGGTCATCGACGCCCTCCGTATCGCCCTGGCCGCCGACGTGCAGGTCTACGGCGGCGACGAAAAGGTGATCGAAGAATACATTTCCCGCTACTACGGACAGGACACCCAGGATATCAACAAGATTATCGATCATATCGAGGATACCACTTTCGAGTTCGAAGGCGTCGATGGAGAGGACGTGGGGCATCTCAAGGACCTGGCCGCGGAAGCCCCGATCATCAAGCTGGTCAATATCCTTATCGCCCGGGCCCTGGAAAGCCGGGCCAGCGACATCCATATCGAGCCTTTTGACGATGAGCTGAAGGTGCGTTACCGCATCGACGGCGTCCTGCACACCGTAGAAACCGCGCCGAAGAAACTCCAGGCTGCTGTCGTTTCCCGGATCAAGATCATGGCGAAACTGAACATCGCCGAACGCCGCCTGCCCCAGGACGGCCGCATGCGGCTCAAGGTCGGCAACCGGGAAATCGACCTCCGGGTTTCGAGCATCCCGGTGCTGCACGGGGAAAGCATCGTCATGCGGATCCTCGACAAGGAAGATATCGTCATCAGCCTCGAAGGGCTCGGGTTTCCCAGCGAGACGCTGAGGCAATTCCACAAGCTGATCGGCAAGCCCAACGGCATCGTCCTCGTTACCGGTCCCACGGGAAGCGGCAAGACGACCACCCTTTACGGGGCCCTGGACAAGATCAACTCCCCGGACCGCAAGATCATCACGGTGGAAGACCCCGTGGAGTATCAGCTCAAGGGAGTCAACCAGATCCAGGTAAAACCGCGCATCGGGCTCAATTTTGCCGATGCCCTGCGGCACATCGTCCGGCAGGACCCGGACGTGATCATGATCGGAGAGATCCGGGACCTGGAAACGGCCGAGATCGCCGTCCAGTCCGCCCTCACTGGGCATCTGGTCTTTTCCACCCTGCACACCAACGACGCCCCGAGCGCCATCACCCGGCTCATGGATCTCGGCGTGGAGAGCTTTCTCCTTTCCTCCACGATCAGGGGTATCCTGGCCCAGCGGCTGGTGCGGGTCATCTGCCCACACTGCCGGGAAGAAGATCCTACCGCGGTGAGCCCGGAAGAAATGGCCGCCTTCGAGATCGGCCCCGAAGCGGTGCTTTACCGGGGAAAAGGATGCGAAAAGTGCACCTATACCGGCTATTTCGGCCGGTCAGGCGTCTTCGAACTGCTGACGGTGGACGACGAAATACGCCGGCTGATTGTCCGCAAAGCCGATGCCAATGAACTCCGGCGGCTCGCGAAGGAACGGGGGATGCAGACCCTCTTTCAGGATGGCGCCGCCAAGATCAGGATGGGGATTACTACGGCAAGCGAAGTGTACCGAGTGACACAGGAGGCATGATGTCGGTCTACACCTATCGCTCCACGACCATGGACGGCACGGTAACGGAAGGCTTCATCGAAGCCGATGACGAAAAGACAGCCATCGAAAGTTTGAAAAATCGGGGCATGATTCCCCTGGAAGTCAAGGCACCTTCCCACAACCTAATCACGTCCTTTCGGCTGCGCACCACCAAGGAAGACCTGACGGCCTTCACGGCAGAACTTTCCACCTTGCTGGCAGCCGGACTTCCCCTCGACAGGAGTCTCAACATTTTGGCTGAAATTGCCGAACACCGGGGCATGAGGGTGATGGTACAAGAGCTGCTTAAAGCCATCCGGGAAGGGAATTCCTTTTCCGCCGCCCTCCAGAAGCAACCGGAAATATTTCCCCGCATCTATGTGAATATGGTGCGGGCCGGCGAGGCCGGCGGCGTTCTGGATGCCGTATTGGATAAACTCAATGAATTTCTGGAAACTGCCAGAGAACTGAAAGACCAGGTTTTTTCCGCCATGATTTATCCCATCATCCTGGCCGTGACGGGCGGGATATCCATCTTTGTCCTGCTCACTTTCGTCCTGCCCCGCTTCGCCGCCATTTTTAGCGAGCTGGGCAGTTCCCTGCCCCTGTCGACCAAGATCCTTCTGGCGCTCAGTGAAGCGACCCAGTCCTATGGCTGGCTTATTATCGCCCTGTTTGTCGCCGCGGTGTTCCTGGGAAGAAGTTATATCGCCTCGGAAAGCGGGAGGCTGGGATGGGATGCCCTGAAGCTCACGTTAATCAAAGATCTGATCATAAAGTTGGAAACGGCCAGATTCTGCAGAACCCTGGGAACGCTCCTGGCCAGCGGCGTGCCTTTGCTTCAGGCCCTGAACAACGCCGGCGAGGTCATCGGCAACCGCGTCGTCGCCTCGTCTATCGAGGCGGTTACCAAAGGAGCAAAAGAAGGAAAGGGGATCTCCGCCCCCCTTTCCCAGGCCGGCGTATTTCCGCCGCTGGCGTTATCCATGATCAAAGTGGGCGAGGAAACGGGACAACTCGACCAGATGCTGATCCGGATCGCCGTCACCTACGAAAAGAGCCTGAAGCAGGCCGTCAAGAGATTTATGGCCATTCTGGAACCGGCCCTGATCATGCTCATGGGACTGATCATCGGTTTCATCGTTATCTCCATGCTCCTGGCCGTCTTCAGCATTGCCGATTTGCCGTTATGAACGAATCGGTGCTTAGTGGCGTGTGCTTAGTGATTGGTAATTGGTGATTGGTAGTTATGAAGAAGAATGGTTTCACGCTCCTGGAGATAATCATTGTACTGACACTCGTTACCCTGATTCTGGGTTTATCGACAATCTATTTTGCCGGCTATCTCCCCTCGGTCAAACTTGATGCCACGGGCAGAGAAATGGCGGCGCTGATCCGCCATGCCAGGTCCCTGGCCCTCATGAAGATGGAAACCCAGGGCGTCATGATTGATCTGGATAACCGGTCTTACGGCCTGGAAACAGAGGTGGCCAAAGATATCCCGGCATCGGTCCTGGTAACCGTGCTCGATCCTTTCTACGGCGAGCTGCGGCAGGGGAAATTTTCCCTTCTCTTCCACCCCGTGGGAGGCGGGGAAGGAAGAACGATCATGCTGTCGGCGGGCAAGAAGAAGATCCGTATCGACCTGGACCCGATAACGGGGGCGGTAAAGAGCAATTACCAATAAACAACAGGTAATTGATCACTGACATGTGGCAGTTAAATGATGATTAACTACAGGAGAAAGACATCCGGTTTTACCCTCCTGGAAGTACTGGTGGCCCTCTCGATCATGGGTGTTGCCATTACTTTGATAATACAGCTTTTTTCTGCAAACTTGCGGTCCCTTGCCGTCTCCGGGGATACCATCGCCGCCGCCGCCGGGGCAAATGCCCGCTTGCGGGAAATAATAAACGAATCTTCACTGGCCGAGACGTCGTGGCATGAAACCGCAAAGAGCGGTTACCCGATGGACATCGCCATCGCTGAAGTCTTGCCGGAAAGAACGGACAACCTGCCGGTGAAACTTATGGAGGTAGCCTTAACAGTCCATTGGCACGCCGGACAGAAGGAAAAGAAAATGACGCTGAAAACCATGAAAATGGTGGCAAAAACATTGCCGGAATAAAGGTTGGGGGCAGGGACCATGCCACAGAGAAGCGTCTATGCGCAGGAGCTAATCTTGAACAGTAACGCGAGCAAAAAAGAGCAAAGGTCTGCCAGCGGCTTCACGCTGCTGGAACTCCTGATTGCCATAACCTTGCTGGTGCTCATCGTCGCCATAGCCATGGGCGCCCTGCGTCTCTCCGCCCGTTCCCTGGAGGCCGGAGATCGTCGGATGGAGGCCCATGAGCGCCTCCGCAATGTCCTGATCGTCATGGATGCCCAGATCCAATCCCAGTTGCCCCTTACTTATGAATTAGAGACAACAAGGTCCTACTATTTCCGGGGCGCGGCTAAAAACCTGCGGATGATAACCAACTATTCCATCTGGGGTGGCAGGCAGGGACAGGTCCTCGTTGATTACGTGGTTGAAGCGGGCGAGGGGAGCAAGGAGACGCTTTATGCCAGCGAACAGACGCCGGGGATGGAAGGAACGAGAACCACCGCGCTCTTTAAGGCGGCCACTGAAATATCCTTCCAGTATTACCATCGGGAACAGCCGGATGAAGCGGGTGAATGGTCGGATGAGTGGAACGATGAACTGGCTATTCCCGCAGGTATCAGGATTAATGTCACCAGCGGCGCAAAAAAATCTCATTACCTGTTCCCCTTGCGGGTGCCGGGAAATGTGGTTAAAGTGCCGCTGACGCCGGTTACTCTTAAGGGCTTGAAAAAATAAAGACGGGTGGGATCATGAGAGCAGCGGAACGGGGCATAGCCCTCCTCATCGTCTTATGGGTCATGACGATCCTCACGGCAATGGTTCTTTCTTTTTCCCTGATGACACGGGCCGAAACCTATGGGACGCTGACCTTCAAGGAGAGAATGGAACGGCAGTTTCTTGCGGAAGCGGGCATCGAACGCGGGATTGCCGAGATGATATACCGTTCCGTGAACGCCGGGCAGGCGGTAATCCTGGAAGGGAAAGAGGTCTGGAAGACGGACGGCACCCCCTACTACGGACGGTTGGGAAACGGCAGCTATGTGGTCCGCCTCTTTGATGAAACGGGAAAAATTTCCCTCAACGGTCTAACGGATGCTTCCGGCATCATCGTCAAGCAACTGTTGGTCAATCTCGGGTCATCCCCGGAAGAGGCCGACACGATCGTGGACTCGATCCTGGACTGGAAGGATGAGGACGATCTCCACCGGTTGTACGGGGCAGAGAACGATTATTATGAGTCTCTTCCCCGTCCTTACAAGGTCCGGAATGACGATTTTCAGAGCCTGGAAGAACTGATGCTGGTCAGAGGCGTCACGCCCGACATTCTGTACGGGGCGGGCAGCCGTAAAGGGTTGATCCACTTTCTCACTCTTTACAATGAGACAAGCACGATCAACCTGAATGCGGCGCCGCGGGAGGTCCTGGCTGCCCTGCCGGGGATGGATGCCTCCCTGGCGGACCAGGTGGTTGAATTCCGTCAGTCCGCGAATATAGAAACGCCGGAAAAAATCATGCACATCCTCGGCGGCGCCTATCCCCTCATGGAGTCCTATGTCAGGGGGAGGGCCGGTACGGCGCTCGTCTGTACGCTTGAGGCCACCGGCTACAGAGACACCGAGAAAAGAGGATATCCCATCAGAGCAACGGTAAGACTGGAAGGTCCCGACAAGTACCGGTATCTCTATTACCGCAGCCCGGCGTAAGGACGAGGGGATTAGTGAATGGTGATCGGTAATTGGGAATTGGGGGCAAGGGACGGGGCAGAAGGGATAATCGTCCCCGTCACAGCGGGGTGCATCGTCCGCCGGGAGAAGTTGGTAGAAAAATGATCAGGAAGATAACAAATTTGGCCTCTTTAGCGGCGAAGCAATTAGTTCTTCTGGGCGTAGCGCTGGAAAAAATCTTGACCTTCAGCCTCGCGGATGAGCACATCGCTCCCGGCAGGTGCTTGTCCGTCCACCTGGATGCCGGCGGGATTGCCGTCGCTTTTGGCTCCCGCTTCCTGTCCGGCATCGGCATCAAGGGGACCCGGTATTACCCCCTGGAGGCGGGCAAATATCCCGCTCCCGAAACCTTTGCTTCTACTGTCCGCCTGGCGCTCAATGATCTGGGCGCCCCGCAGGCCGACGTTACCCTTGTCGTCCCCAAGGCCTGGACCATCGTAAAAACCGTAGATTTTCCTCTCATCGTCAAGGAAAACCTGGCCGCCGTCATCGGTTATGAACTCGATCGCCTCACCCCCCTCTCTCCCGAAAAGGCCTATTACGATTTTCAGGTCCTCAGGGAAGATGCCGGGCGGCTCCACCTCCTCCTGGCGGTATTGAAGGCCGAAACGCTCGATCCCTATCTCAACGCCCTGCGGCAGGAAGGAATAACGATAAAGAGAGTAAATGTCAGTCTGGCCGCTTTCGGCGTGCTCAGCAGCACGGTTCGGAAAGGCAAATCCGTTATTTTCCTGGATTTCAAGCCGGGGCGGTACGAAGGCGGGCTCATGGAGAGGGGCCGTTTGACCGCTTCCTTTACCGGCGATTTCTCCTCCTCGGAGCCGGAAAAGACCGGCGCTATCGCCGCCACGATCAATTCTTTAAGCGAGACCTTGAAAAAAGAGGGAAAGTCGCCCACCCTGGTGGTCAACGCCGAATTGGAAGTACGGCCGCTGCTGGTCCGTGCTCTCCCCGGTCCAATTCGCTTTCTGGAGGCCACGGATTTGAAGCTGCCCGCCCTCCCACCGGGGAAGATCATTCCCTACACCGCCCTGGGAGGCGCCATCGAGTCACTGCAGGCCGGTCGGCAGGGCTTGAACCTGCTGACCAAAGGTGTTCATAATGCCGAACGGACACCTGTGGCCTTGTCGATCCTGTTGCTCCTTGCCTTGGCGGGGCTGGGGCTCTTCATCATGGCCGCTTCTATGCAAGCAGAAACTAAAAAAGTGGAGGCTATTGAACGCGAGATAGCGGCCCGCAGCGGCGAAGTAAAGGAGATCGAGGCCCTGCAAAAGAACATTGCGGTCCTGGAGCAGGAGATCGGCACCATCCATCGTTTCAAGACCGCGAAACCCATGGTTTTAGACCTCCTCAAGGAACTGACAAAGGTCCTTCCGCCTAATACCTGGCTCACCCGGACACTGATAACCGATACTACTGTGGCCATCGAAGGTTACTCCCTGGCGGCAACGGACATCCTGCCGAAACTGGAGGCGTCCCGATCTTTCCGGAAGGTTGAATTTTCTTCCCCGACCTTCCGGGACACCAGGATCGGCGCGGACCGCTTTGCCGTCAAAATGGAAAGAGAAGGCTTAGCGGAGGAGGGCTCAGACAATGAAAAAAAACAGTAAGTTCCTCCTGATTGCCCTACCCCTGGCCCTCATCCTCATTGGCCTTACCGTCTACGAGTACGGCTATCTGAAAGTGCAGTCGGAGGTAGCCGCCATGGAAGAGTCAGCATGGGGAAAGAAGAAGATTCTCAAGAAATATATGGCCGTGATCGCCGACAGGCCCCGGATTGAGGCTGACTTAACCCGGCTCACGGAGAGCCGGAAGGCGGATAGTTCCAAGATCATCGAAGGGCAGACGCCTTCGATCGCCGCGACGGCCATACAAAATACCGTGAAAGGCATGATTCTGTCACGAGGAGGGACCATCGCCAGCGAACGGATCGAAAAACCTGAGGATCTGGGCAAATTCAAAATAATCACCGTTGCCGTCGATGCGATATTGCCGGATATCCGCGCCCTCTCCGATACCCTTTACGCCCTGGAGACGCAGACGCCCTACCTCGTGGTCCGGGAACTGGATACCACAATCAGGAATTACCAGTTGCCGAAGGAGCTGTCGATAAGAATGAAAATATCCGGCCTGACGGGGGGAAGATGAAGAGGGCATGATTGGCTCCGGGGGCACCGCCGGTGTCATAGCTGTCGGCATCATTACCCGCGCCGTCCGCAAGCCTTCCGCATAGCTGCATCGATGACGACTGTCGCTCCCGCGGAAACCGGAGGCCAGAGCAAGCTAAAATCCCGGGTTCCCACGTCCGCAGGAGCGACAAAAAAAGAAAAGGTATCTTTTTACGAACACATCATTCATCAACGATGGATCGTAAATGAAGTTTTCGTCGGAAACGCTCCGCTCATTCCGGCCTACATCATGATGGATCCGGCAATCCTAACTTCACGGCACAGCAAAAATTATCTGTCCCCGGATCTCCCCTCCCAGGTTGGTGGCCGTGTGGATGTTAAAATAAAGTCCGTTGGCCCTCAGGGCGGTGAGCTGGTCCGCCGTGAGGATAGTTCCCGCGGGCACTATCCAGGTCCCCGCAACAACCCCCGCCCCGCCGGTGAGAGGCACGATGACCGGACCGTTAACGCCCGTTGCGCCCTGATGGATATGGGCGGCCGAGGCGGCGGAGGTTAACCCGGCAAAGGCGACGGACCCGCTGATCACTCCCGTCGCGAGGTCAACGGTCAGGATAGCATTGCCGCTCCCGGACGTGGCAACGGGCGGCACCTCCTGGGCCCCGCTCAAGGGAGTAGTCAAGGTGACTACGTAGGCATAAATGATCTGCCCCCGGATCTCCCCTCCCGCATTGGTGGCCGTGTGGATATTGAAATAAAGACCGTTGGTCTTCAAGGCCGCCAGTTGGGGCCCGGTCAGGAAAGTGCCCGCCGGCACTGTCCAGGTCCCCGCAGTGGCCCCTGCTCCTCCTTCCAGAGGTACAATGACGGGACCGTTAACACCGGCCGCGCCCTGATGGATATGAGCGGCCGTAGCGTTGGAGCTGAGGCCGCTGAAAGCTACCGACCCGCTGATCGCTCCCGTGTCGAGATTGACGGTCAGCGCCGCGGTAGCGGTCGCTGGGGTGACGACGGGCGGCACCTCCTGGGCCCCGCTCAAGGCGACGGATAGTGTAATCGTACCCGTAAAGATGATCTGCCCCCGGATCTCCCCTCCCGCATTGGTGGCCGTATGGACATTAAAATAAAGACCGTTGGTCTTCAAAGCATCGAGCTGCCCCGCCGTCAGGACAGCGCCGGCGGGAACCGTCCAGGTGCCCGAGGTCCCGCCCGCCCCGCCTTCCAGGGGAACGATGACGGGACCGTTAACACCGGCCACGCCCTGATGGATGTGGGCGGCCACGGCGTTCGAGCTGAGGCCGCTAAAAACCACCGACCCGCTGATGGCACCCGTATTGACATCCACCGTCAGCACCGATGTACCTGTACCGGCGGTGGCAACGGGCGGCACTTCCTGGGCGCCGCTGAGAGTGTTGGTAAGGGTGATGAGACCCGAAAAGACGATCTGCCCCCTTATTTCACCATTGGGATTGTTTACCGTATGAATATTGACATAAAGGCCATCCGCTTTCAGGGTGGCAATATTGGCCGCGGTCAGGAAGGTGCCCGCCGGCACCGTCCAGGTCCCCGAGGTCCCTCCCGCCCCGCCGGCAAGCGGGATGAGAACCGGGCCATTCACACCGGCCGCGCCCTGGTGGATGTGGGCGGCCACGGCATTGGAGCCGAGCCCCGCGAAGGTAACGGATCCGCTGATGGCGCCGGTGTTGATATCGATCGTCAGCGTGGCGGTGCCCGTTCCGGCCGTAACGACGGGGGGTACCTCCTGGGCGCCGCTTAAGGCGGTGGTGATGGTGACGACCTGGCCGCCAGGCTGGCCTGACTGCGGGATGAAGTCCAGAATGGGCACCACCGTGCCATTATGGCAGGCAGCACAGGCCCGCGCTATGCCGCCGTCGAAATTGGCGCCATGACAGGTGGTGCAGGCAACACTGAAACGCCGACCGTAATTGCCGTGAAAACTTACCGGATCGCTACTTGACGCCAGCCAGGCCGCCGGATGGCCGATAACGCCATCGGGGCCGTTATGACAAGAAAAACAACTTATTTTCGCTATCCCCCCATCGAGGTTGCCGCCGTGGCAGGCAACGCAGCCTTCCGTTTTCACCGTCGCGGCAACGGGCGGGGCGCCGGTAAGCAGCCCGGCCAGATAAGCGGCAATGGCCTGGATATCCTCCGGCGCCAAGTCGGCCTGCCCTTTCATCAGGGGGATGACATTGATCGCGGCCGTGATGGCGGCCACATCGGCGCCGGTAATCGGCGGTCCCACTTTTCCCGCCCCCGTGCTGCCATGGCAAATTGAACAGCGTTGTCCGAAAAGAACGGCGCCCCGGTCTGTCGACGCCACTGCCTTAATCGCGCCGGCGTGAAAAGTGGCGCCGCCGATGGCCAGGGGATTGGTCCAATTGCCAGGATGGCTCCCCGTATCGGTATTGAAAGTCGACTGGGGGTTGGAACTGCCGCAGCCGGCAATTATCAGCACCGCCAGCAACAAGCATATGAAAAGATTCCCTTTTAGTAATTTAGAAATTATTTCTTGCGTTTTTCTACCCCTCAAGGGGGTACTGAAAAGAGTGGCAAAAGATAATTTCGTAAACTTACTTATCCCGTTTATCGGGGTTCGGTATTTATCTATCCATGGCATACGCGACACCTCCGTTAGCGGTGACATATTCTGCACTTATCGTTGTTTTGTCGGCCGTGGCACTTGAGACAGGACGCCGGATCGATTTTTCCCTCGATCCTGTGTCGGCTCAGGTAGTCGCCGCGATGGGGCAGGTACCGCTCAGGGGAACCCTTGTACTTGTCGCTCGGCTTGATCTCTTCCCGGTAGGCGTGGCAATCGGCGCAAAAGGATTCCTGATGGCAAGCGGCGCAGGCGGCTTTCTGCTGGCCTGCATAAAATTTGTGCTTGCGATAGAAATCGTCCGCCTTATGATTCAAGGCGCCCCATTTATCAGTATGGCAGCCCGCACAGTTGACCAGCCCCTTTATTTCCACCGGGTGCCTATTGGTGATACTGGCCTTGTTGCTTGCGCAGGCATAAAGAAGGCTCATGAGGATGAGCAGCGCTAATAGAGAAGACTTTAAAAAGATATTATTTTTCACTCTTCGACCTCCCTTCCCTGCTGAACTCTTTGTCGAAATAATAAGTGAGCCTCAGCAAGGCGCTCACCTGCCGGTCGAGATCCACGCTTTTTCCGTAGTCGACGTCGGCCGCCACTCTCAATTGACTGGAGATTTCATAGCCTACGGCAGCGGCCAGCGAATAGGTATTGCTCACGTCGTTGATGGGTTCATCGTAACGGACATCGAAAAAATCCACCGTTAGATCCGCCTTCCCCAGCTTTTTCGAGGCAAAGATCCGATATTCATTGAACCGCAGCCTGGAGCTCTCCCCGTCCATACGATGCACGGAAAACCCGGTCAGGATGGAAAAGGGCAGGGTAAAGGCCGCCTTTGCACCGTAATAATTAGCGGATCCGGCGATATCGTAGCTGTAAGTCTTGAAGTCGGCGGAAATATTCACGTCATCGAGATTCATATAGCTGACGCTCCCGCCGAGGCTGGTGACCTTTTCCTGCGGGTCGAGAACGCCGTTGGTCAGACTGAAAACCTTGGTGGTTACCTGATGGAAATAGTCCCGGTAGTTTATGCCCGAAAAGCTCGCATTGATCAGCAGGGTATCCAGGAACGCGTATTTAAGGCTATAGGCATGCTCCATCCAGCCGGAAGTGATGGAATTGTAGGACGACCGACCCACCACATCCAGCTTCTCGGAGGGATGGAACCAGAGATCGATTCCTTCCTCTTCCCGGATGCGGTTGTTGTCCTGACCGGTTCTCAGAGCACTGACGCCGATTGTATAATATCGCGGCCTGCTGTGGGCAACCCGCCCGCCGTAGATCGTATCACCCCCCTCGAAATCCGTTTCCCTGGCCACCGGCGCACCCACAAAAGCGGCGGCGGTCAGAGCGGACTCAAGATCACTGCGCACATAAAGACCGTCCAGCCTTTCCGTGGCCACGCCCTCCGCTATGAACTGGCGCCCCGCCTGGAAGAAAAGATTGCCTTTGCCGCCCCGGTAACCGAGATAGCCATGCTGCAGCGCCGTATCCGTGCGGCGGTCGGCGATTTTATCCCCCAGTTCGAGGCGGCCCCAGCCGCCCGCTTCCAAGTTCAGCGAACCCTGCCCCCACATCCTTTCCCCGCTAAGATTCAGGTACTCATAGAGGGGATAAGGCTTTTTACCGTCCGCCGTTTCCTTCAGGCGCAGGATGGTTTGTGAATCGCCCGAAAGCGTTGCGGCCTGAACCGCCGGCGAAGCGGAGACCAGCAACAGGCAGGCGGTGGCAAGACATCCCGTCGTTAACCTTTGAACACACGACTGGGCATATCCCGGTTTTTTTAGTAAGTTAGAAATTGATTTCAATTTCGTTAACGCACTTATCCCGTTTATCGGGGTTCGCAAGTCGGAAATTATTTTCACCCTTTTTCTACCGGAAAATAATTTCGTTAACCTACCGATCCCGCTGACTGGGGTTCCGTCATAACTTTTCAAGGCGGTACCTCCTTTCCTGTTCATCGACGTTGATGTCCTGAAAAAATTTGGCAGCCCCTCCCTCCGAGGCAGGGATTAAAGAGAAGAGAGCGGCTGTTCGGTAACAAATTCTGAGATAAAACTAAAATTAAAGACCCGGTAAATCAATAAGGATAAAATGGCAGCATAATGGTAGTTAAAAACTGCCTGTAAAAAAAATAACAATGGTAAATTAGAAATCAATTTCGTGAACGCACTTATCCCGCTTGCGGGACTTGTCCCATTCATCGGAGGCGGGTAGTTTATAGCTACCATTAACCATCTATTTTATCCTTATTGCTTTAACCTCCGGATCGCACTAATCTCGTCCTACAGGAGAACACTAAGCGCCTGGTAAAAACAGGCAGGCAAAGAATTTGAGTATTACAGACACATCAAGGGCATACGAAAGAGGAGGAAAGAAAATGATTAGAGATAATAAACAGGTGGGAAAGGAGGATTTTGTGATGGAAAAGAACTTAACAGCCGGGATATTTGGCAGTGTGTTGCTCATGCTGGGCGTGTTTTTTCTGGCGTCCTGCGGCGGCGGAGGAGGAGATGCCCCGATTCAGCTTTCCAGCGTGCCGGGATTCTCAGCGGGAACCCTGACCAAGGGCAGCGTTATCGTCAACGGGGTAAAGTTTGATGCAGCAGCGGGGGCCACCGTGGTCATCGACGACAATCCAGGCACGGAAGCGGGGTTGAGGGACGGCATGCAGGCGAAGGTCAAAGGAACGATGAGTTCCAATGGGACCACCGGGGTCTTCGATAAGGTACAGGCCGAACCAGAGGTCCGCGGTACAATGACGGGCAAGGGTGTTGACAACTTCACCGTCATCGGACAGCCCGTGATTGTGGATGACTTGACCAAGGTAGAGGACTGCACCGCTGCCGGCGTCTGTACGGCAAGAACCTTTAATGACCTCGCCGATACGAACGAAGTGGAGGTTCACGGCATCCGGGACGACGCCGGCCGCGTTCATGCCACACGTGTGGAACGGCACATCGAAGACACGCTGGACGAGGTAAAGGGTACGGTGGCGGCCCCTATCGTCGCCGGCACTTCCTTTGCCCTGGCCAACGGGGCGACAACGATTACCGTAGTATTCACCGGAGCGACCTTCTCGCCGGCCGGTAAATCGGCCGCGAACCTCGTTGCCGGCGCCCTGGTGGAGGTCCACGGCGGACTTAATGCCTTTAACGCCGGCACCTTTACCGCTACCAAGATCGACTTCGATGATGCGGAATTCGAGGCCCTGGAAGGACAGCATTTCGAGATCGAGGGCCTGGTCTCCGGTTTGTCCGGCAACAACTTCAAGGTGGGCACCATGGCAGTGCAAATGACCGGTTCCACCATATTCCGGGGTGGTATCGCCGCCGATCTGGCAAATAATATCCGGGTGGAAGTGGAAGGTCATAAGGCCAGCGGCATACTTCAGGTAGAAAAAGTGAAGTTCAAGGACAATATCCGGATTGAGGCCGACGTCACCGCCCTGACGGGCACTACGGCCGGGAATACCCTCACCGTACTCGGCAAGACCGTAAAAATTGCCACGATGACCGAAATCAACGGTGCGCTCGTCGGCGGCGCCGGCGTCCGGGTCCGCGGCTTTGCTTCCGGTTCGACGATCACGGCCATCCGCATTGACGTGCAGAGCGGGACCACAAACGCCAATGCCAATGTCATCCAGGGTCCGGTCAGCGCCGTCAGCGGGACTTCGAGCATGACCATGGTCGGTTTGACGGTCAACACAACGGCCGTAGACGTTGGGGGATTCAGGGACATCAACGACGCTTCGATCAGCGCCGCTTCCTTCTTTTCCCAGTTGAAAACCACCGCCCCGGCCACGATTGTGAAGGCTAAGGGTACCTTTGCCGGCACCACGCTTACCGCCAAGGAAGTGGAACTCGAAGATCCGAATTAAATAAAGCCCCGTCCCTTAGGACGCCGGTTGCAGGTAAATCATCTCACGCTGGTTCAGGCTGACAAGCCTGAACCAGCCTATTAATTCGCTGCCGCACCCGATCGGGAGTCCGGAAATAAAAAACGGACTCCCGATTCCGGCTTTCGTCGGAAAAATACCTTGAAAAGGTGTCATAGCTTTGTCATTCCCGCTTTCACGGGAATGACATCTTAGACCATCTGCGGAGGAACCGGGTCTTGCCGCCATAGCGAAAGGAAATATCAACAACGACCAGCGGGTCGACCTGATGGATGTCATCCTTAGCCTTCGAGTGATGCAGGTAAGGGCTAACCGGTAGTTTAGGCATACCAATATACCACCATTTAATCCTCATTGATTTACAATAACTTACACAATAGTCTTTTCATAAGGTAAAATTGAAAGAGACGTCTTTGAACCGCCCGGGGAGAAGGACACGGGAAGGCAGGTACTTTGAGTTATGAAGGAGAACCATGCTAAAAGACACCAGATATTTAGCAATTGGTACTGGCTGCCCACGGCGGTGCTCTTTCTGGGGATCATCGCCACAGCGATCCTCGCCTGGATATATAACTCCGGAGAAAGACAACAGCTGACTTATGAGCATATCGATACAATCATGGATATCCATATCAGAACGGCAACCTTTCATCTCTGGTTTGAAGAAGCGATCACCGATGGCAGCAAAAAGGGCATGGAGAGGACCTTCACCGATCTCGATGAGGCAATGAGGCTCGCCGTTGTCCTTTGCCAAGGCGGCGAATCAGAACACCGCGCACGGATCCCCGCCCTGGCCGATCCGGTCCTTTTGAAGCAAGCTGAGGATGTCAGGGGCCTCCTCAGCGAACTGCGGGAGCTCGCATGGCAACGGTACCAAAACCCCTTGACCGCCGGCATCGGCTCGGTCCTCGATGAACAGTTTAACAAAGTATTCCGCAATATTCAGAAAAGTGCGTGGGCCCTTGAGCTGGCAGCCGAGAAGAAGCAGATCAGTGAGCAGGCCGAGATAAGACGTCTCACCATACTCACCATTATTATATGGCTATTCGTAGTCGCGGGCTCGGCGGCCGGTCTTTACATCTGGGAGTTCCGGCGCCGACGGGCAGAGTTGGCCCTGGCAGGGGCCTATGAGGTAATGGAACAGAAGGTGGAAACCCGCACTAGCGAGCTGGCCAATACAAACCGCCAGCTCCGGGAGGAGGTCGCCGAACGGAAAAAGGCCGAAGAGGTCCTCCGGGAAAGCGAGGGTGAATCCCGCCGGCTCTCCCTGCAGCTCCATACGCTCCTGGATGCTATCCCCGACAGCATCACGCTCCTTTCCGCCGACCTGCGGGTCCTTTGGGAGAACCGGGGCGTTGCCGAGGCCGGCAAGAAGCGCGATGTCATCGGTCAGCATTGCTACACCTACAGACACAATCTCTCTCAACCTTGCAGCGGTTGCCCGGCGTTCAGCAGCTTCGGGACGGGAAAGGCGGAACACTTCCAGCAGGCGGCCAACGGGAAGATATGGTCGCTGCGGTTCTTCCCAATTTCTAACGAAAACGGGCAGATAGATAACGTGCTGGAGATAGCGAAAGACGTTACGGAAAGAACGGCCCTGCAGGCCGAAAAGATGAGGACCGCCCACCTGGCCTCAATCGGCGAGTTGGCTGCCGGTGTGGCACACGAGATCAACAACCCCGTAAACGGGATCATTAATTACGCCCAGATATTAGCGAACAAGAGGGACGCGGGGAGCACCCAACAGGATATCGCCGCAAGAATCATCAAAGAGGGGCGTCGCATCGCCGGCATCGTCAATAGTCTCCTCGCCTTCGCCCGGGATAGAAAAGACGCCAAGAAACCCGTAAGCTTTGAAAATATCCTCAGTGAATCGCTGACGCTTACGGAATCGCAGCTGCGAAAAAAAGGGATAAAATTACAGCTTGCCATCCCCCCCGCTCTGCCCTTAATCTTCGCGAATCCGCAGCAGCTCCAGCAGGTCGTCATCAATATCCTCAATAATGCCCAGTATGCCCTGAATCAGAAATACGCGGGAGAAGACGAAGACAAGGTCCTCGACATCAGCGGGGCGGAGATCGGGACGAAGGAGGCTCGCTTTGTCCGGATCAGCTTTCGTGACCACGGAATGGGGATCGCCGCCGATACCCTGGAGAAGATCATGAATCCCTTCTTTTCCACCAAGCCGGCGGGAGAGGGAACCGGCCTCGGGCTGAGCATCAGCCATGGCATCATCAGCGATCACGGCGGCCGGCTGGCCGTAGAAAGTGTGGAAGGAAATTTTACGGAGGTCGTGGTCGACCTCCCTGCATATGAGAGGGAAACAGATGGCTAACATCCTGGTAATCGATGACGAAGAAAGCATCCGGTATACCTTTGAGAGTTTTATCTCCGAGGAGGGGCACCAGGTGTTCACCGCCCGGAACTACGCGGAAGGGATAGCACAGCTTGCCGACCGGCGTTTCGATCTCATATTTTCGGACATCATCCTGGAAGGCCGGACGGGGATCGATATCCTGCGGGCAGTAGGCGAAAGAAACCTCACCAGTCCCGTCGTGATGGTCACGGGCTATCCCACGGTGGAGACGGCCGCCGAGGCCGTGCGCCTGGGGGCCTTTGACTATCTTCCCAAACCCGTGGAACAGGAAGCCCTGCTCCGCATCACCCGCCTGGCACTGGGACATCGCAAAGCACTCGAGGAAAAAGAGAACTACCGGACGCATCTGGAGGCCATTTTCGGAAGCGTCGACGAGGGGATACTGACGGTCGATCAGGAGTTAAGGGTCATCGCAATGAACGGCGCGGCCGAGAAGTTCTGCGGCCTCACCCGCGCTGAGATCGGCCGGAAGCTGCCTGCATCGACTATCTGCTGCAAAGAGAAGATCCTGGCGGCCCTGCAGGGAACGATTGAAACAAGGGGACCTGCCAAAGTGGACCGCTTCGAATGCCGTCATGCAGCGCAGACCCCCAAAATCCTCGCCCTTGCCACCTATCCGCTCATAGACCAGCGGGGCCTGATCCAGGGCGCTGTCCTGGTGGTACGTGATGAAACGCGCCTCGCCGCACTCGAAAAAAATTTTGAAGAACGCTCCGGGTTCCATAATCTGGTCGGCAAGTCCGGCAAGTTGCAGAAGATTTACTCCCTCATTGAAAGCCTGGCCAATGTCGACTCGACGATCCTGATCACCGGGGAAAGCGGGACGGGAAAAGAGCTGGTCGCCGAAGCCTTACACTACATGGGTGCGCGCAGCCATAAGCCCCTGGTCAAGGTAAACTGCTCCGCCCTGCCGGAGAACCTCCTGGAAAGCGAACTCTTCGGGCACGTGCGGGGCGCCTTTACCGGGGCCGTGAGCGACCGGATCGGGCGGTTCCAAAGGGCCGACGGGGGCGCGATTTTTCTCGACGAAATCGGCGACATCTCGCCCCGGATGCAGTCGAGCCTGCTTAGGGTCCTGCAGGAAAAGGAATTCGAGCGGGTGGGCGAATCCAGACCCCTGAAGGTGGATCTGCGCATCATCGCCGCCACCAACAAGAACCTGCAGGAAAAGGTGAGCCGCGGTGAATTCCGGGAAGACCTTTACTACCGCCTGAAGGTGGTCGAAATTCCGCTGCCGCCCCTCCGCGAGAGAAAAGAGGACATCCCGCTCCTCTCAGAGCATTTCCTGAAACAATTCAGCGAGAAATTTCATAAGGAGATCCGCACCATCTCTGAAGAGGTAGAGCGAATTTTTATGAACTATTCCTGGCCCGGCAATGTGCGGGAGCTGCAGCATGCCCTGGAGCACGCCAGCATCCTCTGTAAGCAGGACACCGTCACGGCTGATCTCCTACCCTCGCAGGTCGCGTTCCCGGGAGAGACCGGAGCCGCCCTCAAGGTCGCAGGGAAAGGCATCGACGAAAAAAGCATCCGCGTGGCCCTCGAGAAGACCGGGGGAAACAAGGCTAAAGCAGCCCGGGTGCTCGGCGTCGATCGCAAGACTCTGTACCGTAACATGGAAAGATACCAAATTTTAAGTACATAATTGCAGAGGTGCCACAACGCCTTCACGCAGAAGGTTTGTCTGGAAAAAAACCGGGATGAGAGCGGCGTTCCGGCAAGCAAACGCCACATAATTGAGGCGCCACAGGAGTGGGGCACGCCCCAATTTTTTCCTCTATCTTAATCCTTCCCCGTCTTACAACCGATTAATTTTTCAAAACATTTATTTCTATACCCCCCTGGCATGCAAATTGATGATCAGATTGCAGGGTTTCGGGCGGCAGGATTTCATTTTTTCAGAACCCACACACGTTGCAGGCAAACAAGAGTGAACAGTGGATAACAGACGATCCAAAGGCAGACCTTGCCCCTTCATCGACGATCCTTTCGATGAATGTTTCCCGGCAAGCATGAACAGCCAAAACGTCGAGGCGACGATTTATTACTGCGGCGGGCATCATAAGGAGTGCGATATTTACAAGAATAAAAATAAGGAGGCGGCTATGTATATCAAATCAAAACTGTTTGCTGTCATGACGGAGCATTGATGATCTTCCTGTTCAGCGCGCCGCAGGCATTAGCGCGAGTGCCGGGCTATCAGGATCAGCAGTTCCCAGGTTCGGGATCGCTCAGCACCCCCAAGGCTTGCGAATGCATCAAGATTTGAGTTCCACAATGGAAAAGAAAGGAGTATTGATATGAAAACATACAGGATTTGGAAATTTAGATTTAACATGTTTTTCCCCGTTGCGGTGACAATACTCGCGCTGATTTTCGCTAGCACGGCCATTGCCGCACCGCTTCCGGGCGGGTCCCTGAACCTGAACAGCGTCAAGAAGTATGTCCGCCCGCTTACTATCCCGCCTGCCATGCCGAAAACCGTTCAAAGTGACACAAGCATAGACTATTACGAGATCGCCCTGCGGCAATTCAATCAGGAAGTGGTGCCGGGCCTGATGACCACCGTCTGGGGTTATGGCTCGGTCACGGATCCCAAGAGTTTCAACTATCCTGCTTACACCATTGAAGCCAGCCATAACAGACCAGTCCGCGTCAAATGGATCAACGATCTGAAGCACAAAAACGGTAACTACCTGCAACACCTCCTGCCCATCGATCAGACCCTGCACTGGGCCAATCCGCCCATGGGAGGGGATAAGATGGGCATGGACCCCACCCGCTACCTGGGTCCAGTGCCGATGGTCCCTCACCTCCACGGCGCCCACGTGACCCAGGACAGTGACGGCTATCCCGAAGCCTGGTTCCTGCCGGCTGCGAGCAACATCCCGGAGGGTTATGCCCGGCATGGTTCGAAGTATGAACAATTCAAGGCTGAGGCGCAAGCCGCCTACGGTCAGACCTGGGAACCGGGCTCTGCCGTTTATCAGTACCCCAACGACCAGCGGGCGGCCACCCTCTGGTTTCATGACCACTCCCTGGGCATGACCCGGGCCAACGTCTATGCCGGACCCGCCGGTTTCTACCTCATCCGCGGCGGCAGCGACGATCTGGCGTCCGGTCTTCCCGCCAGGGCCTACGAGATCCCCCTGGTCATCCAGGACAAGTCATTCAACAAGGACGGCTCCCTGTTCTATCCGGCCGACCGCGCCTTTTTCGAGGGCCTGAAGCCGAGCCAGTTGCAGATACCCTTCATCCCCTTTTACACCCAGCAGCCGGACGAACAAAGCGATATATCGCCCATCTGGAATCCGGAGTTCTTCGGTAACACCACGGTGGTCAACGGCCGGACCTGGCCTTATCTCAATGTGCAGCAGCGGCGCTACCGCTTCCGCATCCTGAATGGCTCCGACTCCCGCTTCTTCATTCTCAAGCTGAACAACGGGCAGAAATTCTGGGTAATCGGCAACGACGGCGGCTTCCTGTCGGCGCCGGCAGAGCTGGAAACACTGCTTATCGCCCCGGCGGAACGCGCCGACGTCATCATTGACTTTGGACTCGTTGCGTCAGGCACGAACATCATCCTGCAGAACATCGGTCCGGATGAGCCCTTCGGCGGCGGGGTGCCAGGGGAGGACTTTGAGCCGGCCGACCCCGGCACCACCGGCCAGGTGATGCAGTTCCGCGTGGTACAGGCTGCAGGCGCTGATTACAGCACCCCACCTAACCTGCTGGCCCTGCCGGGCATAAACCATATCACGGGGGATCCTGTGACGCGCCGGCTTTCGCTGAACGAGTTGATGTCGGCGACCATTTGGATTATGGTCGATGAGAACGGCGACCCGGTGCTGGACAAGAAGGGCAACCTTGTCGAGGTTCCCGCAAATACACCTGGCGCTGACATGTTCGGCCCGGCCAGGGCCCAGCTGGGCACTATGGGAGCCAGCGGTCCTGTACCTTACCCCTGGATGGCTGAGATCACCGAGACGCCGACCGCCGGCCGGACCGAGATCTGGGAACTCTACAACTTCACCGCTGATGCCCATCCCATCCACCTGCATCAGATCCAGTTCGAGGTTATTGGGCGTAGAGATCAAAACGGCGCTGAAACGGGCCCCGCACCCTGGGAAACCGGCTTCAAAGACACGGTCATCGCCTATCCGGGCGATGAGGGCGAAAACCCGGGCATCACCCGCGTCAAGGTCAAGTTCGACATCCCGGGCCTCTTCGTGTGGCACTGCCATATCCTCTCCCACGAGGACAACGAAATGATGAGACCACTACAGGTGCAGCCGGCACCATAGAAAACCGGGAGCTTTTTTTGGGGGTCGCGAAAAGGCGCCCCCCTCCCTGTCGGACGACCAGCGGCTCCTGGTGACCGGCAGGATACCGATCAACATTAATTAGCGCCTGCTTGGAAAAATGGGTGGACACCGTCCAGCTCCGGGGGCGGCCACGAATGAAAACCATCACCCGCGGCACCGTGAGCGTCCCGGACCTCGTCAAGGTCCGGGACGCTTTTTTTGGCAGCCCCTTGATCACTGAAGGCATACCGAGCTTTGGAATAAGATAAAGAATTGATCCCTCAGACGGTAGATTTTGCCGGTTCAATCCGGGGAAATCATGGTTTGAGGAATAAGATAGTAAATCGTCATACAAGACAAGCTGGGCCAGCGCGTTAACGAATTTGATTGCCCGTAAAAAAAATCCTAAACTTGCCAATGCCCTGACAAAAATTATACTAAACTACAACAACGGAACTGGCCTGGGGGCCTTTTTCCCCCATCTCCTCACTAAAGCGAACCTCCATCCCCACGGACAGTTTCTTGAAATCTTTGTTCACTACGCTGTTTTCATGGAAATAAACATCATAACCGTCCGGGGACGTAAGAAAACCATAGCCCTTCTCGGTAAAAAGAGCGTTAATCCGGCCCCGGGGCGGTTCGTCATGATTCTTTACGTCGCCCCTCTGCTCCCGGGCGAAGTTCTCCAGTTTTCGGCGGGCCGCCTGGAAGGAATCGCGCATCGCTATGAAGATATCCTCGTTCTGTACCCTCCGGGTCACGATTTCCGCCCCGGGCACGGTCATAATGATGCGAATACTGTACAACTTGCCCTCATGGGGATGCCGCTTGGGCTCTTCCACAACCACTTTGCAACGCATAATCCGGTCATAGAATTTGTCGAGTTTGTTCGCCCTCTCAGTAATCTCCTCCCTCATCACTTCACTGAGTTCTATGCCTTGGGCCGTGATCTGCAGCGGGATTATCATCATTTGCCTCCTTAATTCATTATTGTTAATTTTAAGATAGGACCACAATTTTCTTCTGTCAACTACAGCTCAATTCCCATCTTTTCCCACACCGATTCCCCTTCCTTGATTTCGACTGCCTTCAGGTGCGGATAGGTAGTAAAGAGAAAGTAAGCCAGGGGCAGAACCCCGAGAATGATGATGATCAAAAACTTCCTGCCCTGCCAGAATGTCCCCTTTGTGGAAAAGGACTTTGCCATCCGGCCCGACAACTTGCCCGGGATAGGGCGGTAATTTGTCAAAAGATGTGAACCCGCCGGCCAGCAGAATGACCATGGCAACCACAAAGCTAAAAATAGCAATCCATTTGAGCTTTTGCAGAGACATTATCTACCTTCTGCTTCCGTTTAATTGACCCTTGGCAGGAAAACAATGCCAATAGTTTATGAGGTTATTGAGAGGTTATTACTACCATCAGTCCCTGATTCAGCAATAGTCGTCCTTTGCCAAACGCCGGCCGTGCGGCTGGGAAGGTAGAGTCTCAGGTAATTATCCGCAGCGCAGGGCCCGGTTCCGTAACATCGGCTGAAGTAGGCGAGGGATTGATCGATCCGCCCGAATCCTCCGTAATGGGCATCGTCGGTGGTCAGGATGATCCGATAAGCGCCGGAAGCTGCGGGAATGCCATAGTCCGTATAGGACCTGGAAGGATGAAAGTTGAAGACGAAAAGAAGACTGCCACGGGTAAAGGCAAGTACCTGGTCGGCTTCGTGGACCAAGGCTGCCTCCGGAAAGGATTGGGTGAGACATTCTTTCCCTTTGATGAGCGCGATCATATCGTGATCGAAATCGGCGAGCCAGTGGTAACGCAGGTCATGGTTGTCCACAAGGCTCCATTGGCGCCGCGCATAGTGGTATGACCAGTTGTTGCCTTCCCGGGGGAAGTCGATCCACTCCGGATGGCCGAACTCATTGCCCATGAAGTTGAGATATCCTGAACCGGCGGTGGCAAGCGTGGCGAAACGGATCATTTTATGCAGCGCCATACCGCGATCGATAACCGGGTGGGAAGATTGCTTCCCCATAAAATCATACATCTCTTTTCCCATGAGGCGAAAGATGATAGTTTGGTCCCCCACCAGGGCCTGATCATGAGATTCGGCATAACCGATCGTTCGTTCATCGGCCCGCCGGTTCGTCAGTTCATGATACATTTCGCCCATATTCCATCTTTCATCCGGCACTTCCTTAATGATTTTGATCCAATAGTCCGGCGTTCCCATGGCCAGCCGGTAATCAAAACCGCAACCTCCCTGGTCGGCCGGGACGGCCAGGCCCGGCATCCCGCTCATATCCTCGGCAATGGTGACGGCGTCCGGCCGGAGTTCGTGGATCAACCTGTTGGCCAGGATCAGATAGGCAAGGGCGTCTTCATCCTGGTTCCCGTCGTAGTACATTGCGTAATTAGTGAAATCCCTTCCCAGACCGTGATCGTAATAGAGCATACTGGTAACACCATCAAACCGAAAGCCGTCGAATTTAAATTCGCCCAGCCAGTAGGCGCAGTTGGACAGCAGAAAATGGAGCACTTCGTCCTTGCCGTAATCAAAGCAAAGGGAATTCCAGGCCCGGTGTTCCCGGCGGGAACCGGCGTGGAAGAACTGGCAGACCGAACCGTCGTATCTGCCCAGCCCTTCCACTTCGTTTTTCACCGCATGGGAGTGCACCAGGTCCATGATCACCCTTAACCCCGCCTCATGGGCGGCGTCGATCAGGGCCTTCAGTTCTTCCGGCGTGCCGAAGCGGGAAGACGCGGCGAACATACTGGAAACATGATAGCCGAAAGAACCGTAATAGGGATGTTCCTGGATGGCCATCAACTGGAGGGTGTTATAGCCGGCCTGCACCACCCGGGGAAGGACCAGGCGGCGGAACTCATCGTAAGTCCCGATCCCGTATTTTTCCGTAGCCATCCCGACGTGGGCCTCATAGATGAATGGTGGTCCGCCGGTGCGGATCAAGCCCGGTATCTTCCACTTGTAAGGAACGGGCGGGTCCCATACCTGGGCGCTGAAAATAAGCGTCTGAGGGTCCTGAACCACCCGGTTGGCCCAGGCGGGTATCCGCTCCCCCGCCCCGCCCTCCCAATGGACCTTAAGCTTATAAAGATCACCATGTTTCATGATCGCCAGCGGCAAGGTCAGCAGCCAGTCACCGGCCTCCTCGCGGCGAAACGCAAATTCCTCTCTTTCCTGCCAGGCGGAAAAATCACCGATCAGGTAGATCGCTTTGGCATCGGGCGCCCATTCCCTGAGTACCCATTGCCGCCCTGACCTGTGGAGCCCATAGTGCAGGTGGCCGACGGCAAATTGCCCGAGTGAGGAGAGCCCGGCCAAGAGTTTTCGCTCCCTGGCCAGCGCTTGGGCCGTTCGGCGCAAGATGACGGCGCTGTAAGGTCTCAGCAAGCGGTCGTTCGCGATCAACCCTGGTTCCGGCGTTAGAGATATCATGCAATAAAACTAACAGAAAATCCCGCTAATTACAACACAGTGGTTCATTCCCATCCCTCCTCTACGATCTGCCGCGACCTCTGGTAGGGATACTTTTCCAGCAGCCGGGGCAGCGGCAATTTCTCATCGCCTTCCCGCATGAAATGCAGCAGTGTCACCGCGGCCCAGTAGTCCTTTCCGTACGGCGTACCTTGAAGCTGGACGGGCACGCCTTTATCATTCACCCGGTGGCAGGCGCTGCACGTCACCGGGCCGGCATATTTGCCGTCCGGGCTGAACTGGAGGGCCTGCTGATGTGAAGTCAGGTCAACGGTGCCCCCGGGGCCTTCATAACGCACCGGGTAGAGGCCGTGGATAGACTCATGGCAGGACTGGCAGGCAATGGTCCCGTGCGCTTTGGAATATCTGTAGAGCGAATATTTGTTCGGCTGGTCGATGGGGAAGTATTTCCCCCCTGCACTTTCCACGAAGGGCGCCAGATGGCAGTCGGCGCAGTGCGGCTCCCCCGCCGACAGCCACCAATCCTGCCCTCCCGAGGCAGCATCATAGGAGACAGGTTCTCCTTCCCGGGCATTCCAGGCGAAAAGCCTGAGTTCGCCCTTGCTGTCCTTCGAGGCCCTGACGAGCGTGGCGCCCACATGCTTTTCATAATAGGAGCGTAAGGGATTGCCGTCCACACCCACCAGGGGATCGGCAAAGTAATTCTTGAACCTGGCCGTGTCACCCTGCGCTACAGCCGCGACCACTTCCCGGACTGGTTTGTTGCGCAACGACCGCCCTGTTTGTTCGGCTGCGTCTGTCAAATCATCGTACCGGTACAGGGCATGGGCCAGCTCGTTGTGGCAATTGGTGCAGTAGAGCCCCCGCAGCTTCTTTACCGGCCGGCCCAGCTCGTCCTTCCTGCTCACTTCCCTCAAGTACCACTTCCCTATCCCATTGAGGAAGAAGGGTGGCTTAACCTCCGGGTTGGCGTGGGCGTCCCGCCGCAAATAACAGCCGCCGCCGGCGACCCGCACATCGGAGTTCGAAAAGCGGGGGTTCCCCTCTTCATCTACTATCTGGAAGGGATTGGTCGCGGGATCGTTCATTCGCGCCTGCTGCCAGTGCGAAGGATGGCAGGCCTGGCAGCTCTGCGTCCGGCCGGCCCTATCGGGCATGGGTACCAAGGTGGCATGGGTGCGATGGATGGCATCGCTTAAGGCCAGCGACTTGACGGCCTTGTATCCCGTAGCGCCGGGCCGGGGAGTCTGAAGGTTCCCGCTGATATTGTCCCCGTGACAGTCGGCGCAATTTACCGGCCCCACGGAACCGAGGCGGTTGGTCGGCGCAGCGGGGTCATACTCCTTCAAGAAGGCGGTCCTGTAACGTTTGTCGTGGATCTCGAGAACGTTGATGGCGGCCTGATACTGACGAATGGCGAAATCGGTGGCATCGGGATAGTTCTTTTTCCAGTATGCGTATTCCCGGTCGAAAAGTGACAACCCCTCCCGCCTGGCCGTTTCGGCGGCCTTCCCTTTCCCCGAGTGGCAGAGGTAGCAGTTCGGCAGGTCCACGGGATTGGCGCCAAAGAATTCCACCGGCTTCCCGCCTG
>Ga0082335_1002729_pt1 | contig 31845 bp, 28 predicted proteins | sample Subgrocontami58m_FD_72375 | JGI IMG/M metagenome (GOLD analysis project Ga0082335, IMG submission 72375) | Subsurface groundwater microbial communities from S. Glens Falls, New York, USA - GMW37 contaminated, 5.8 m (SPADES assembly) (version 2) ...
CCATAACAGGAATTGAAATTGACGGCAAAATCCCCGAGCGCTACCGGCTTGCTCAAAACTATCCCAATCCGTTTAATCCGACTACGACTATTCGCTTCTCACTTCCGCAGCGCTCGCATGTGATGCTGAAAGTGTTTGACGTGTTGGGAAGAGAAATTTCAACACTCCTGAACGACGAAGTCAACGCCGGCGAACACTCAGTTCAGTTTAATGCAGAACGATTGGCAAGCGGAGTCTATTTCTACCAGCTTAGAGCCGCGGGTTTTATTCAAACAAAGAAAATGCTCATCAGCAAGTAAAAACAGGAGAGACAATGTTATTACAAACCAAAGTGATTCTGATAGTATTGGTCTTGACCTCGCAGAGGATGTTCGCACAGTCCCTCTCTTTTGAGAACTCCCGCTTTGGGATCTTCGGAGCTTATGCAGCGAATGAGTATGGCAATTTCAAGAGCCGAATGAATTTCACCAACACGCAGTACTGGAACTGGGTGGACGGACACTTTCAAAATTTAGGCGCACACTGGACACGCAGCAATCTCCAGTTGGTGTGGGATAAAATAGAACCGGTACTTGATTCAGCTTACAACTGGAATCCACAGCCGTTCATGACCGACAGCGTTATTATCAATGTTTACAAAACCGGAAACCAGATTCACTGGTTAGGAGTTTTCCACGAAGGTAGTCTTTTTCCCCGGACACCGCCTCCGCCAAATCCACTGCGTGACCCACTTGGCGATACCGTAAGATATAAAAGATTTGTTCAAAACGTAGTTGAAAGATATGATGGAGACGGCTATCAGGATGTTAATCCTTATGTAAAAGTTCGTTATTGGCAGATCGGAAATGAAATCCCTCCTGCGGCTACAGATTCAATGAGAATGAATTATGTTAAATGGGTTAAGATTACCTCAAGGGCAATTCACAGTGCCGATAGCAGTGCTAAAATTGTTCTAATTGCACAGACACAGGGATTCAGTTTAGAACCCTGGTTAAGGGCAGTTATATTAGCATTAGGCAACAATAATTATTTCAAAGTGATTGATATTCACCATTGGGGAAACGCTTCCAATTACAAAATGCAAGCTGTTCGTCAAACAAGATTATTACTTGATAATCTCGGTATGTTTCAATCACAAATTTGGTCTTGTGAAAATGGAACATGGGCTTATCAGCCAACCAATCAGCCATATCAAACACAGCAGCAACAGGCGCGTTCTTTAGTGCAGAGGTATGTTTATAATATTGATTTAGGGTTGAATAAGCTCTTCTGGAATAATTTAGTTGAGTTTCTTGATTTCGTGGGCAATCAAGGGAGTATTTTCAATTCAATGGGTTTAATTGGTGACGGTATGAGAAACAGCGAACCGTCACAGAACTTTAACAAACCAAGAGTAAATTATTTTTCATATAAGCTTCTTTCACAGGAAATTGATATTGATAAAGCCCGTTATGCAGGTAAATTAAGTATTCATCAAGAACCAATTCTATATGCATACCGATATATTAGATTGACGAATGATAGTTTAGGTGTTTTCATTTTATGGCGTGACACGGGCAACCAGAGTGTTACATTTCATATAAATACGAGAAAAGCGCTTGTTACAAATATGATTACCGATTCACTTGGAAATATTTTGCAAAGGGATACTGTTACTGCTGATGTTCAGGGAAACATTACATTTAACGTAGGAATAGACCCGCTGCTTGTGAAAGAAATTTCCAGTACAACCTCGGTTGAAGACGAAGGTGAAAATATTCCGCAAGGATTTCTGTTGAATCAGAACTATCCAAATCCTTTTAACCCGAGCACAACGATACGGTTCTCACTTCCGCAGCGCTCGTATGCAACACTAACAGTGTATGATGTGCTTGGCAGAGAAGTTGCGACGCTGGTGAATAGAGAAATAGATGCCGGCGAGCATTCGGTTGCGTTTGACGCAACAAATCTTTCGAGTGGTGTTTACGTCTACCAACTCAGTGCAGGAGGTTTTATTCAAACAAAGAAAATGCTCGTTGCTAAATAGGGAAAAAGAAATGACTTCAAAAATTCTGTTTATTTTGCTGCTCTCCGTTGCGTGCATTGAGCAAGGGATTGCGCAGACGCTTCAATATCAAGGTTCACCGTTTGGATTTATAATGGGGAATCCGCTACATAGAGATAAAACTCTTAACGGGATGATTGATTTGGGCGCAAAATGGATACGGCTTTCCGGTGCTGCGGGAATTGTGTGGGACATGGTAGAACACACACAAAATACTTACAACTGGAATAACGCTGATAGTATGATTTCCGCTTTTTATAATGCGGGTATAAATGTTCTTGTCACAATTGGAGTTTCAAATAATGCATATCAATCAATCAATGGCTATTTGCCCGCTGATTCGAACGCATATAAAACTTTTATTTCTAAGATGGCAGAAAGATATGATGGAGACGGAATTGATGATGCACCCGGCCCTCCGGTTGTTTCAGCATGGCAGATTGGTAACGAAGTTGACGGGTGGTGGAAAGATACGAATGAAAATTACGCTACGCTGATGAAAGAATCATATAGCACAATAAAATCGGTTAACCCTAAAGCAAAAATTCTCATTGCCGGTATGGCGGGACCGTTGGGAATTTCAAAATACTCTTCCATTTTAAGCTATATAAATAACGGCAAGTATTTAGATGTTTTTGATTTTCACTGGCATGCTACTTCTGGCGGGAATTATAAAAATCATAATACCCGCAATCCGGATATAATCAACAATTTTGATCAGTTATTAAGTGAAATAAAAAATACTCTTAATAATAACAATTACATAAACTCAGAGATTTGGACAACAGAAATGTCAATAAGCGACATAAATCCTGCCGGTCAAACAGAGAAGATTCAGGCAGTTGATTTAGTAAAAAGGTATGTTTATCCGGGTGCCAAAGGAGTAGATATAATTTTCTGGGGCACTCTATATGAACAAAGTGGTTTCGGTGGAGTAAGCGGAAACACAAATTATTTTAATACACAAGGATTAATCAATAATCCTCTAAATGACGGTCTCTCCCATAAAAAGCTTGCCTACTACACTTACAAAAAGATGGTTGAAGTTTTAGAAGGAAGCGATTGGAATAATATCGCAACTGTCCAAGAGCAAGATGGAGTCTACATCTACAAATTCACGAATCAAGGAAAGCCAATCTGGATTGCGTGGAATGACAACAGCGTCGCAAGAACAATCACAATCTCAGGCATCAGTTCAAACCGAGTCAAGACGACAGAAGCTGTTCCAAAGTATGAGTCGGGCAAAGATGTTGCGGATTACGCGACTGCATTTCGGATGGATACGCTTGTTGTAACTAATGGCGCTGTGGCACTGACACTCGGGCAACGTCCCGTGTTTATTGAGCCGCCCACGCTTACTTCAGTTGAAGACGAAGGTGAAAATATTCCGCAAGAATTTGTGTTGTATCAAAACTATCCCAACCCCTTCAATCCAACAACAACAATTCGCTTCTCTCTTCCGCAACGCACATACGTAATGCTGAAGGTCTTTGATGTGCTTGGCAGAGAAGTGGCGACCTTAGTTGATGACTACAAACAGCCGGGAATTTATAATTCGCAATTCTCAATTCGCAACCTGCCTGCCGGCAGGCAAGGTTTTCAATTACCAAGCGGAGTTTATTTCTATCAATTAAGCGCCGGTGGTAAATCAATAACTAGAAAACTAATTCTTATTAGATGATGCCGTGAAAACAAAAATATTTGCTTCGATTTTCTTTTGTTCGGTTTTATTATCGAGCGTATTGGCTCAGATCAAAAGCGTTTACAGTTCCGTTTATGATTCGCTTACTTACAAAGGTTTGGTACGCACTTATCTTCTACACGTTCCGCCGGGATATATAAACACAAAACCAACTTCTTTAATTATTGCTTTGCATGGAGGATTCGGAAGCGCGTTGAATATCGAGAACCAGTCTAAGCTAAGCATTAAATCCGATGAGGCAAATTTTATTGTTGTCTATCCGGAAGGAATTAAAGTACTTGGGGTTAGAACCTGGAATGCTGGCGGATGCTGCGGAGCGGCAAGATCATATAACATTGACGATGTTGGCTTCATCGATGCGCTTATCAAAAAACTTTCTGCCGAATATAACATTGATCAAAAAAGAATTTTTGCAACGGGAATTTCAAACGGTGGAATGATGAGCTACCGTCTCGCAAGCGATCTTGCAAATAAAATTGCGGCTGTTGCACCGGTTGCCGCCACTATGGTAATTAAAACAGCGGTCAATCCATCGCGCCCGGTTCCTATCATTCATTTTCATTCTTTCAATGATACAAATGTTCCATACAAAGGAGGAGTTGGAAGCGGTGTTAGCGGGCATTACAATCCTCCACTCGATTCTGTTTTTAATGTGTGGATGAATGTGAATGGCTGCATTAAAAGAGATACAATAAAAAACGATCAGAATTATTTGTTTGTTAAATGGAGTAACTGCAATAAAAATTCGGAGATACATTTTTATATAACGCACGATGGTGGGCATTCCTGGCCAGGCGGTGTTAAATATCTGCTCGGAGATGAGCCGTCTAAAGTTATTAACGCCGATGATTTGATGTGGGAGTTTTTTCAAGCACACCCAATGCCGGATGGCGCCTCTGCCGTTGACGAACAAAACAATAAGACACCAAATGACTTTCAGCTCTTTCAAAACTACCCCAATCCGTTTAACCCAACTACGACGATAAAATTTCAAGTTTCAGGTTTCAGGTTTGTAAGTCTAAAGATTTTCGATATGCTGGGAAGAGAAGTGGCAACGTTGGTGGATGGGGAATTAAATCCAGGTGAGTATTCGGTTCAATTTAACGCGAAGCAACTGACGAGCGGAATTTATTTCTACCGATTGAGCTCCGAAACATTTATTCAACACAAAAAAATGGAATTTCTAAAGTGAGAAATAATGAAATGGCACGCACATTCTTGATTCTTGCACTTGCATACATTGGAGTTTTTGAACAAGCATCTGCCCAAGTTCTTCCCCCGCCTTTGCATTTAACTGTTGTTCTCCACAACGAAGAGCCGGGCGGCGGGCGCCCCGATTATACTGCTGACCGAAACTTCTACCTCCAAAATCGTAAGCTTGTCAAATTGCTCGCGGAAACAATCACGAGTAAAAGTGCATCCTTTAATTTCCAGTCCGATTGGAACTACCTGAAAGCCGCAGCGATGTTTGATACGGGCAGTGTTACAAGCAACACCGCAGGCAAAAACATTGTCCGCTGGATGTATGATAATCTCGGAATTGAAATTGATCCGCACGCCCACGAGACACAATACAATTATGCCGATGTTGCTTATCTCATCGAGCAGCTTGGCGTTGCGCCGTCAAAAAATGTCGGCGGGTTTTTGTATTACCCTCCCGATAATCCGCAGGGATGGGAAAAACACATTAATGGTCTGCAGGGAAAAGTTTACCCCGCATATTTCTGGAGAGCAGACAACCTCTGGGGAGCGGCTACGCTTTATCATCAAGGTCCGGATGACCGCTCCTACGGAATTTGGCGGCCGAAGGACCGCTACAATTTCTACCAGCACGATTCTACTCAGCGACTCTTGAACATTGGTGGAGGCTGCGGCGATTATCAAGGAGTGTGGAAAATCTTGGAATATATCTCATCCGGGCGAGCGCCAGCAGAGGGATTCTATACAGCCAACGTGATGATGATTCAAGATTGGATGACGGAGTCCAGCATCCAGGAGCTTGGTAACTTTATCGATTCACTTTCCGGATATGTCACGCAAGGGAGAATACGGTGGAGAACCCTTACACAAATGTCTCAGCTCTGGAAATCAGAGTATAACGGCAAACCTTTCAGAATAGATTGTACAGCATTGCCTACCGGAATCGAATCGATCTCTTCAGAAATTCCATCTTCATTTGAGTTAAGACAAAACTATCCCAACCCCTTCAATCCGACAACAACAATCCGCTTCTTACTTTCCCAAACCCCCCATAATCCCCCCTTTAATCAAAGGGGGGAAATAGGGAGGTTTGTAACTCTCAAGGTTTTTGATGTGCTCGGCAGAGAAGTGGCGACATTGGTGGATGGAGAATTAAACGCAGGTAAACATTCGGTTGTCTTCAACGCTCAAGGCATGCCAAGTGGCGTATATTTCTACCGACTTAGAGCTGCTGGTTTTATTCAAACGAAGAAAATGCTCATCAGCAAATAAGAAAAGGAAGATTATGAAAAAAGTAACAATATATTTTGCAATTACTCTTTTTTTATTCATTCCATTAAATGTCTTTGCGTTATACATTGACACACAAATTCCATCAGCATCGGCGGGTTCTACAGGTCTTTACACAAGAATCCATATTCCCAATACAATGCGTTATGCTTCAGGCGCACCCATAGTAATATGGCTGTCGGGTGGTAATAGTTCGGGCGGGGTTCTTCCAAGAAGCGAGTTTTCAAGGTTTGGTTTAATTACAATTTCATTCAGTTTTCCCGGCGGACTCAACAGCGGTGGTATTTACGATAACCGGGGTCCGAATTGCATATTGGCATTACGCGATATAATTAAATTCGCAACCGGACAAATTACAAATACAAACGGTCAGACTCTCCAGCAGTTGATTTCACCTAAAATCCCAATGTATTCCAATGTGGGATTAGTCGGTTCTTCACACGGAGGAAACATCAGTATTGCCGTTGCAGGTGTTTATGGCAGTGAAATCTCACTTGCCTGGATTTGCAATTGGGAATCACCTGTAGGCGATGGAATGCCGGGCGCAGAGGCAGGGGCGAGAAATCCAACAAACGGAAATCCATGGACAAACCCTGCATATAATGACACAACGGGAATTTTTGATTATTCAAAACTTAAATACAGTGATACATTGAGATTAACACCAACTCCTCTTATAGGCGGATTCTATTTTGACATCAACAATAATGGTGTTCCAAACAGGGGACTTGATTTTATTATTAACGGTTTCGGGTCTTCAGGAAAGCAATATACTTCAACTACATTAGTTCAGGAAGCAGTTAACCGCGGAGTCTTTCCGCAAAATCCCCCATCTCATATTGCTTCTTTAGCTGAAACTCAGGCTTACTGGGGATGGAGAAATGGCGACTTATGGATTGATTCCGCCCGAAACAAGCTTCCTAACCTTATGTTCATTGTTATAGCAACGGATTCTGATCATGTTCAGTCGGCGAAAGACCACCCGCATGTTTACATTCAATACGAGCATTTTCGATCTGCAGGGACAAGATTCGTCAGGTTAAATCCAGATCGCTCCTATATAGAATATTGTTTAGGTTACACACAGCCTGCTGCAAAGGATAATGATGCTTTTGCTCAATATACCCGATTAACTATTCGGGATAAATTTGAGCCTGAAATAATAGCAGATTCAATTAATTCAGCAGCTTCTGTTAGTGAATTAGCAGATAGAACCTGTGCAAATAACATTACGGCGAATTTAAATTCTGTTATTTCCTGTAACACACTTGATATTCAGAATATCAACTACAGTATTCCGAATGTATTACAATTATTTCAAAACTATCCCAACCCCTTCAATCCGACAACGACGATTCGCTTCTCACTTCCGCAACGCTCGTATGTGATGCTGAAAGTGTTTGATGTGCTGGGAAGAGAAATTTCAATACTCGTAAACGACGAAGTAGATGCAGGCGAACACTCGGTTCAATTTAACGCGAAGCAGTTGTCGAGCGGAATTTATTTCTACCGGCTTGTGGTGAGCGGAGCGAATCCATTAACTACACCAACATTTTCTCAAACCAAAATAATGGGAATATTGAAATGAAAAATCCGATACTTATTCTTGCATCATTATTTGTTTTCATTCTAACATTATCACCGGTTTGGTCACAGACTCGTCCTGTGTATTTCCTTGTCCCATACAATACAAATTATGATTGCAGCTGGAGTTCTTCACAACTTGACACAAATGCTGCATCCTTGCTGAGACACATACAACTTATGAAAAGGTATAACCTAAAAGGGAATTATTATTTTACCGGCTTATCTGCCGATTACTTTTACAGATACCATAGAGAGATACTTGACACAATGAGAAGATACAATCTTCCATATTCTCATCAAGGTGCTAATCGCCCTCCAAATCCTTCCCCTATTATGAGAGTGCGTGGACTAAACTGGAATGCAGACGTTGATTCTATCTGGAGATATGAAAAAGATTCTTTAAGATGTAATGGAACACTTAATTCTACCAGAATCGGTGGACTAAAAAAAATGCAGCAGGTTATTTTCAATGCTAACCCGGTTTCTACCGGCAGATTCTTTCAGGCATCAATTTTATATGTTACCAAACTCTACGGGGCAAGCCAGATGGTTGGGTTGAAGGGGAATACAGGAAGTCCCTCTGAAAGAGCATGGTTTCTTGGAATGCTCAATCGTCCCGATTCAACCGGATGGACCATAAGTCCAGAACAATTCAAAGCTTGGGCACTCTATAACACCTTCGACCTAATCCGCCACCTTGATATTTTAATACAAAATTGTGACAGGACAAAATTCAATTTTATAACTATACTTATGCACGATTCGGATTTCTGGCTTGGTTTAACACAATCTCAGAAAAACTTAGTGTGGACTTATTATGATTCGTTGATGAGCTGGGCAAAGAATAATTCTCAAATTCAACCGATTGTTCTGGGTGACCTGTGGAATCTTGTAATTGATGATAGGGTAAGAAACGTAAGCAAATCAAATCTTTCTGTTGCTGTGGATACAGCTATATCAATCATTGAAAGGAATACAAGTCCATTTTCACTGCCTACTTACATAAACATTCCTGGGGCTGAACCTGATTATTTATCACTCGTTGATTTATATGTATTGCTGTTACATTCGTTAAGGGCTTACAATTCCACCGGGCAATTGCCCAATAGTTTTTCCACAAGAGATATACTTGGACCTACAATTAGAACTTCCCTTACAGCTCCAACTCTTTCTAATTTAAGTGGAACATCAGTTGTTCAGGCGGCTACAGTTGTAGCCGATACATTGAAAAATTCAGTACCATATTCTGTTTTAGTATTCCCAGGAATGCAGAAGTTAGATGCCTCAGAGTTTCTCTACACTATGGCACAGGTTTACAGGAATATTTACAGAAATGGAAACCCGCAAACAGTCAGACTTAAAGATATAAGCCCCTATACTTCTCAATCATTATATAATACATCTGCGGACAGTCTAACAAAGCTTCAGTTCTGGACATATAAACCTATTAGATGGAGAACTTCACCAACAGTAGGAATTAATAACGAACAGAATCAAATACCGGTTAATTTTGTTTTATATCAGAACTATCCAAACCCATTTAATCCAACGACGAAGTTGTCATTTGTCATTCCTGCCCGTCCGGCAGGCGGGGGTCATTCGTCATTAGTAAGCCTGAAGGTGTTCGATGTTTTGGGAAGAGAAGTTGTTACGCTTGTGAATGAAGAGAAAGGACCCGGAGTTTATGAAGTAGAGTTTTCAACTCATAACTCAAAACTCAGAATCCATAACTTAACAAGTGGTGTCTATTTTTATCAATTGAAAGCTGGCGAATTTATTTCTGTAAAAAAGATGATCCTAATCAAATGAGAAATATTTAAAAATTTATTTTTGAGGACCGACAAAATTTATTTTGAAGTTTATAATTTCCGGGCGGCTTCCCGTTCTAACAGGCGGACCCCAACCGCCAACACCACATGAGACATAGTAATGAGTATTCCCATTGATGCCATAACCCCAACTCAACTCATAAATTTTTTCTATAATAAAATTGAGCGGCCAAAGTTGTCCGTAGTGAGTGTGACCGGAAATCTGTAAATCAATTTCGTTTTCGAGCGCTTCGTTTAATATAAACGGCTGGTGATCCATCAAAATAACCGGAAAAGATTTATCAACGCCGGTCAACAAATCTTTCAATTCCTTTCTTTGTTTTCCAGCAAATTGTCTTATCGAGCGGTCTTCTCTGCCAACAACATAGAAAGCATTATCAATTTTTATTTTTTCATCTCTTAAAACATTTACACCGTGAGCAATTAAGTATCTGTATGCTTCTTCTACACCGCCTATATACTCGTGATTTCCTGTAATTGCATAAACACCGTACTTAGACTTAAGGCGGATCAATGCTTCTCCGACATTATTTTTTATAACAGCGGCAAGGTCTTCATCAATGATATCACCCGCAAGCAGAATAATATCCGGATTTAATTTGTTTATCCCGGTTACAAGTTTGTTTAGAAATGATTTTCCAAAGATGGTTCCAAGATGAATGTCGGAAGCCATTGCAATGTTTAGAGATTTTAGTTCTCCGGCGTTCTTATGGATTTTCATCTTATAAGTTTTTGTTATAATAACCTTTGTATTGATGTAACCGCCTACTACAGTTACAGTGACTAAAATTAGAACAATAAGTGCGGTTATGCGTTTGGTCTTTTCGATATTGTGGGTAATAAAAGCCGGAAAGAAAGGAATAATTAAATTTATTAATCTCAATAAGTCAATTACAACAAGAACCAGAAAAAAATAAAACATAAACGCAATCCAGAACGAGCCGATCCAAATTAAAGTATTGCTGATAAAATTTACGGAGAGATGCTCTAAAAATCTTCCGGCAATAAAAGAAAGAATAATTATTACCGACGTGATTATAAATAAAGATTTGTAAGATTCAGGGACGACTAAAAGCGCGCGCCGGATAATGTAAAAATTTATTAATCCGTAAACAGAAAAAACGATTCCAAAAAAAAGAAGCTGCTGAGATAGTTTCATAGTTTGATAATAATATTGTTGGAGAAATTATTCAAAGCTAAAAACTTCGAACGACTAATTTAATTTACCCTTTTAATTTTTGAGACTGCCTTTTCATAAAGCAAAACATATTTATCGGCAGATTTCTTCCACGAAAAATCTTTGATCATGCCGTTGATCTGTATTTTCCGCCAGGTCTCTTTGTTGTGGAATTCATAAATAGCATTTTGAAGAGCGCGGATAAATGATTCCGAAGTATATTCTTCAAACGAAAATCCGTTTCCCGTTTCATCGCCATGCGAAATAGAATCTTTCCAATCTTGAACGGTGTCCGCAAGACCGCCGGTTTTTCTTACAACCGGAACGGTTCCGTATCTAAGAGAATAAATTTGATTTAACCCGCACGGCTCAAAATGCGAAGGCATAGCAAAAATATCCGTACCGGCTACGATCAAGTGAGAAAGCTCATTATTGAAACCAAGATATGCAGAAACTTTCTCAGGATATTTATGGGCAATTTCGCTGAACATAGCTTCATATCTATACTCGCCGCTTCCAAGCATAACCCACTGCACAGGTAAATCCATCAAGCGGTTTAATCCGAATGAAAACAGATCAAATCCTTTTTGGTCAATAAGTCTTGAAACAATTCCAACAAGCGGAATATTTTCGTTGAACGGAAGACCAAGATGTTCAAGTAAAAACTTTTTATTCTTAATCTTGCCGGATAAATCTTTTACAGAATATTTATACGGAATAAATTTATCGGTTTCCGGATTCCAAATATTATAATCAATGCCGTTCAGGATTCCGAAAAAATCTTTCTTTCTAATTTCCAAAAACTTTTGCATGCCTGCGCCATATTCATCGGTTAAAAGTTCGCGTGCGTAAGTTTCGCTTACGGTGTTGATGATATCGGCAGTTAGTATTCCCGTCTTTAAAAAATTAACACCGCCATAATATTCACCAATACCGCCGGGCAGATAATGTTCATGTTTGATCTCAGCTTTTTCAAATGCAGATTTAGGAAATTTTCCTTGATATGCAATATTGTGAATTGAAAAAACCGTTGCGGTTTTATCGAACAATTTATCCCACCCGTAATTTTCTTTTAGAAGGATTGGAAGCAGCCCGGTTTGCCAATCATTGCAATGAATAACATCCGGCGCCCAAGCAAGCCGCTGAAGTATTTCTATTATTCCTTTTGTGTAAAGTAAAAATCTTTCATCTTCATCAAGATCATTTGTATAAACACGAAAACGGTGAAAGTAGTGAGGACAGTCAACAAAATATACTTGTACGGTTGAGTTTGGAAGAGTTGATGCATGAACATGAACGGAGTGAACCAATCCTGCTATGCGGATAGGAATTTCGCCAATATCCCATTGATAGCGTAAACCATGTTCTTCTTCTCCGAAGACATTATACTTTGGAAGAAAAACTTTCACTTCATGACCGAGCTTTGAAAGCTCTATCGGGAGAGAACCTGCTACGTCGCCCAGTCCGCCGGTTTTTACATATGGAAAAACTTCGCTTGAAGCGAATGCTATTTTCATCTTTCTTTTTAAATAAGTAAATGATCTTCGTAAAGATAAGAAGTGTAAGGAAAGAAATCCTTTTGATTTTAGGTGCCGACCGCAGAATTATTTAAGCAGAACCATTTTTTGCGTTGAGGAAAAATCTCCGGCTGTAAGTCTATAGAAATAAGTCCCGCTAGGAAGAGAATAATTATTAATGTTAAATGTTGAATTATGAATTCCGGGTTGTTTAAATTCATTTATAAGCGTTGTAATTTCTCTTCCAAGAAGATCATATACCTTCAATGTTACAAAACTGAATTTGGAAAGCTGATATCTAATTATTGTTTCGGGGTTGAATGGATTAGGATAGTTTTGGTAAAGCTGGAAAGCGGCGGGAAGAGAATTCTCTTGAGATGCATTTGTGATTACACCGACGCTGTTTGTGTAATACAAATTTCCTGTAGGTGATAACGCCCAACCAGTATTCGCCGTGGGAAAAACAACATCGTCAATTCTATCGGTAGAAATTTTTCGCGTCCATGTCATTCCAGAATCTGCGCTGAAGTATAAACCACTAGCGGTTCCTAACCATACACTTGAAGGCGCTCCGGGGATGAATTCTATCTCTGCGCCTCTTTGACTGCCCGCAGTATTAAATCTTTGCCAATTAGAGCCTCCGTCTATTGTTCTGTCTACAAAATTAGTTGAAGTATTAAAGTCATAATTACAGACAAGACCGTAATCTTTGTTATAGAATTTTACACCATATGCCCTACCGCTAAAGTTTGTTGTTGTCCAAGAAGCACCGCCATCTGTTGTTTTGAGAAGCTTTTCCTGACCAACGGTTGTGCTGGTTCTATAAAAGTAACCGACGTTCTCGTCAACAAAATCTAATCTGTGCCAGGTGTCTCCCGAAAAACCAACAGGCTGAAAACAAGTTTGCTGCCAGTCGATACCATTTGTTGTTTTAAGAAACAGACCATTATTAAGCGAAGAGCTGGGCCCGTCTCCCATGGACATTCCTTTTGTCTCACTAAACATTTCAACATAATTTCCGAAGCTGCTTAAACTTGGATTCGAGAAAAAAGTAGCCCATGTATTTCCGCCATCGGTAGTTTTATAAAATTTTCCGCTGCCGCAAGCAATGTAAAAAATATTTTTACTTGCCAAAGAAATATCGGCAACAAAGTCTGGTAAATTTTTTGATGTCCAGGTTTTACCGGCATCCGTGGTTATAAGTATCCGAGTTTGCGATACAGTGAAAACAGCAAAATCATCTCCCAAAGCATCGATACTCCCGCCATAAAAAGTCCAAGTTGGCAAAGTTTCAACTCGCTGCCATTGTGCTTGCGCGTTGGTTGTCAAAACGAAAAGAAAAAAAACAGAGAGGAAAAAATTTTTCATAACTACCTCAAAATTTTCTCATGAGAAAAGTAACAAACCAATAAACCACAATCAATCTACTTTTTTGTATCAAAGTCAATCAACGCGGACGCGAACATCAACGGCATAATATTTATCATCTTCTCCTACGATCAAGGGATTCAGATCAAACTCTGTAATATTTTTGTTCTCAATTATCATTCTGGCGCAAGATAAAATAATTCGCTTTAGCTCAACCATATCGCACGGCTCTTCGCCGCGAATTCCTTGCAATATTTTCCCAATCACTGTTTCATTGATCATACCATCAATATCGTCATCACACATGTAAGCGGATCTAATAGAAGTATCGCAAATTATCTCAACGTATTTGCCACCGGTACCAAACATTATCACGGGACCAAACGACACATCGCGATACCCGCCGATAAGTATCTCATGTTTTGTTTTTACAAACGGCTGGATTAAAAATTTCTCAACTTCAAAATGATAACGTAAAAAACTTTTTTCTATTTCACCCGCTTTTGCGAGAAGCTCTTCTCTTGTTTTTATGTTCAGCTTAACTGCGTTGATCTCCGACTTATGAACGATCTCACGATTAATTCCCTTAAGAACGATTGGATAATTAATTCCACCGTTGAGTTTTTTAAGTGCCTCAGGCGAGATCAATTTGTTCTGTATAAGCGGAATATTATAATCGGTACACAGTTCATTTATTTCTGTTTGGGAAAGGAAGCCGCTCTTAAACTCATATTTTTTAATTGCGCGTGAATTAAGCAGATCAAGATACTGCCTATGATTTTTTTTCAATCGCTCACGTGAAGAAGAAAATAAAATCATGTTCGATAAAACTTCGGACGGATCTTCCGGATTCTTAAAGACGGGCAGATTCTTTTTTGAATATTTTCTGTATTCTTCCCAAAACTCCGGAAGCGGCATATCAACCTGAAGAATCGGCTTCGCAGAATTGATAGAAGAAACAGCTTCTACAACATCAAAAGGTTCAACCATAACCGGTTGAACAAAAATCGAAATAACAGCATCAACATTTTCGTCTTCAATAATTATTTCGATCGCTCTTTTAAATACAGAAGCATTGGCACCAGGCAAAAGATCAACCGGATTTTCAACACTTCCTTCGGGATGAACTACATCGCGGAGAAGATTTTTTGTTTCGTTACCAAAAGCAGTAAGAACAAGATTTTCCCGTTCAAGAGTATCAACGGCTAAAATTCCCGGGCCGCCGGCATTGGTAACAACGGCGACTCTGTTTCCTTTCGGCATTGGAAAATTTTCAAATCCTTTTGCCGTATTAAATAATTCGTTAAGATCAGAAACGCGAACTATTCCAAACTGTTTCATCAAAGCATCAACTACTTTGTCTTTACTGCTAAGAGCTCCGGTATGAGATGAAGCGGCTTTCATTCCGCTTGCAGTTTTTCCGGCTTTCAGAACAATAACCGGTTTTGTTATACTGCCGGTAATGAATGGTTTAATAAAATTTTCACCGTTGATAAAACTTTCGAGATAAAATGTAAGTGTTTTTATATTGCCGTCGTTTTGCCAAAAATCAAGTAAATCATTTTCATTAACATCCGCTTTATTGCCAACGCTTATAAAATGAGCAAACTTAATATCTGTCTCACGAAGAGAGTTTAACACTGCCGCACCAAGCGCTCCGCTCTGTGATAAAAATCCGGTACTGCCCGTCTCCGGTTTTTCAGCTACAAATGTTGCGTTGAGTTTTATTTTGTCAAGCGTGTTGATGATGCCCATGCAATTCGGACCCACCATTCGCGCGCCAGAGTTTTTTATTTTCTCAACAATTTTATTTTCTAATTCTTCGCCTTCCTTGCCGATCTCCTTAAATCCAGCAGTGATCAAGACAATCGCTTTAACATTTTTCGCAAGTAATTCGTCTATTGTAGTTTCTACAAATTGTTTTGGGACGACAACAATTGCCAGGTCTATCTTCACGGGTATTTCTTCTATTCTTTTATAACTCTTGTAGCCCAAGATCTCTTCAGCTTTTGGATTTACAGGAAAAACCTTTCCCTTAAAACCGTAGCTTTTTATTGTGTTTAGTAATTCGTAACCGATGCTTTTTTCTTTTGTTGATGCACCGGCAACGCAAATCGAGCCTGGATAGAAAAAATTTTTAATCGGGGTCATGTATAGTTTCAACACATTAATTAATAAACGGCAATTCAAAAATAGGGAAACGGACGCCTACATTCATTGATCTATTTATTATGCAAATGTTATTGTTTCATCAAAAAAGATATTATATATTTTATTAGAACATCGGAAAAACACGAAAATGTCTGAAGATAAATTACTTGAACAATTTGAAAAACGGATCGAAGCCGGAGAAATAATTGAACCTAAAGATTGGATGCCGGATCGGTACAGAAAACAATTGATCAGAATGATGAGCCAGCACGCTCACTCAGAAGTTGTTGGAATGCTGCCGGAAGGAAATTGGATTACACGCGCACCATCACTTCGCAGAAAAATGGTTCTGCTGGCAAAAGTTCAGGATGAAGCAGGACACGGACTTTATATCTATAGCGCAACAGAAACATTAGGTATAGATAGAGCAGAACTTATTCAGCAGCTTCTTGATGGAACCGCAAAGTACTCAAGCATTTTTAATTACCCAACATTAAGCTGGGCAGATATGGGTGTGATCGGATGGTTTGTTGACGGAGCCGCAATTGTGAATCAAACTATGCTGGCAAAATGTTCTTACGGTCCTTATGCACGTGCAATGGTGCGAATTTGTAAAGAAGAAAACTTCCACAAAAAACAAGGATATGAAATAACGGCTACGCTGGCTAACGGAACACCGGAACAACATGAGATGATCCAGGACGCAGTTAATAGATGGTGGTGGCAATCATTGATGATGTTTGGCCCTTCGGACAAAGATTCACCAAACTCTGCCGAACTTATGAGATGGAAAGTGAAACTAAAAAGCAACGATGAACTTCGCCAGAGATTTGTAGACCTAACAGTTCCGCAAGCTAAAGCCGTTAACCTAACTTTACCCGATCCGGATTTAAAACTAAACGAAGAAACGGGTCATTATGAATATGGTAAAATAAATTGGGATGAGTTTTGGAATGTTGTAAAAGGAAACGGACCGATGAATAAAGAGCGAATTAGAGCAAGAATTGACGCACATGAAAACGGCAGATGGGTTCGTGAAGCGGCAATTGCTTATTCTGAAAAAAATCAAAAAAATAATTGAGATATTTATGGCAGAACTATCAAAAGAAAAAAGCGAATGGAAAGTTTGGGAAGTGTTTACACAATTAAAAACGGGTGAACCCCACATTCACGCGGGGAACGTTCACGCACCGGATGCAGAGATGGCGCTTCAAAACGCACGCGATGTTTACTCGCGCCGCAATGAAGCCGTTAGTCTGTGGGTTGTCCCCGCAGATCAACTTGTTGCAACTTCTCCATCCGATAGCGGACCTTTTTTCGAACCGGCGAACGATAAGATTTATCGCCACCCACAATTTTATAAAATCCCGAAAGGTGTAAGGGGATTTTGATGAGCTATAAATTAAATAACGACGTTCGCAGTGCTTTATTTGAGTATTTGTTAAGACTTGGCGATGATAAATTAATTTTGGGACATCGTCTTTCCGAATGGTGCGGACACGCCCCGATTCTTGAAGAAGATATTGCCTTAACAAATATTGCATTAGATTGTGTCGGTCAAGCAAGTGCGTTCTTAACATTAGCGGCAGAGTTAGAGAACAAAGGACGAAGCGAAGACGATCTAGCATATTTACGAAATGAAATTCAATTCAAAAATCTGCTTCTTTTAGAACAGCTGAATAAAGACTTTGCTTATACTATTGCCAGGCAATTTTTTTATTCCTCATTCGGAATTTATTTTTTTCAAGATCTTGCAAAATGCAAATTTGAACCCCTTGCGGGAATATCTTCCAAAACAATAAAAGAAACTTCTTACCATCTCCGCCATTGCAAAGAATGGATGCTTCGTCTAGGAGACGGAACAGAGGAAAGTCATAACAAAGCTCAAGAAGCCGTTAATGATCTATGGCGATTTACAGAAGAATTATTTTTTAAGAATGAAATTGATGAATTGTTAATTCAAGAAAATATTTTGATAGATTCAAATCCCTTAAAACAGAAGTGGAGAGACTATGTTGAAGAGATTTTAACACAAGCAACATTACAAATTCCACAAAATGAAAATATGCAGATAGGCGGCAGACACGGCATTCACACAGAGCATCTTGGGCATTTACTTGCGGAGATGCAAATACTTGCAAGATCATATCCAAATGCAAAATGGTAATAAATTAATGGTCGAAACAAAAAACGAAATACTAAATCTTCTTACAGAAATTTACGATCCGGAAATTCCTGTGCTTAACATTGTAGAAATGGGAATAGTGCGTGATGCATTTTATGAAAACGAAAAATTGATAATTGAAATCACCCCCACTTATTCAGGCTGTCCGGCGATGAAAGTTATTGAAGACGAGATACGTGATGTTATGTATTCGAACGGCTGCAAGAACGTAGAAGTAAAAAAAGTTTACGCCCCGGCATGGACAACCGATTGGATGACCGTCGAAACAAAAAACAAATTGAAAAATTATGGTATCGCTCCGCCGGAAGGCATAGCCGAAAAAGATTTCTTGAAAGATCAGAACGAAAAATCAGTAGAGTGTCCGTTCTGTAAATCCGGAAAAACAAAATTAACAAGTCATTTTGGTTCAACTGCATGTAAGTCGCTTCATTTTTGTTTAGAGTGTATCCAGCCGTTTGAACATTTTAAATGTATTTAGGAATGTTAAAGCATGAATTATAAATTGATTAAATATTCGATTGAGCAAAAAGTTGCCTTGATAAAATTTAACCGCCCGGAAGTCTTAAATAGTTTCAATAAACAAATGGCAAAAGAATTTCAGAGCGCTCTTCGAGACGCACGCGACAATAAAGAAGTCCGCTCTATTTTAATTACCGGCGAAGGTAAAGCATTCTCTGCCGGGCAAGATCTTGCGGAAGCTGTTCCAAAGGATAAACCATTAGCCGATGTTGGAGAAATTGTACGCGAAAGTTATAACCCGATTATTTTATTGATACGGGAGATAGAAAAACCAATCGTATGCGCGGTAAATGGAATTGCTGCCGGAGCGGGCGCAAACATTGCCCTCGCTTGCGATATTGTTGTTGCTTCAGAGAAAGCATCATTCATCCAAGCATTTGCAAAGATTGGACTAATACCGGATAGCAGCGGAACATTTTTTTTACCAAGAATAGTAGGACTGCAAAGAGCTTCCGCTATGATGATGCTGGCAGAAAAAATATCGGCAGAGGAGGCACTTAAATACGGAATGATTTATAAAATATATTTGGAAGAAAAATTATTAGAAGAAGCGCAAAAGCTTGCCAAGTATCTATCATCACAACCCACAAAAGGATTCGGGCTAACCAAGCGAGCTCTAAACAGATCATTTTTTAACGACCTTAACTCACAATTGAAATTAGAAGAGGAATTGCAAATTGAAGCAAGCAGATCGTATGATTATCAAGAAGGAGTTAAAGCTTTTTTAGAAAAAAGGAATCCGGATTTTAAAGGCGAATGATTAAAAGCAGCGATAATATTTTAGTTGGAATAATTGGCGCGGGGACAATGGGCTCGGGCATTACGCAAGTAGCCGCAGCTGCAGGTCACCAAGTTTTTATTTATGATGAAAGCACAGAGGCAATAGAAAAAGCAAGAAAAGTAATTCAAGATTCATTATTGAAACTCGAACAGAAGGGAAAATTAGCCAAAGGTAAAGCAGAGGAAATATTTTTCCGTATTAACTATGCAGATCAAATAGAAAAGTTATCTAAATGTAATTTCATCGTTGAAGCAATTGTTGAAGAATTATCCGTTAAGCAAAAAACATTTCAAGAATTAGAAAAAATAGTTTTGCCGGAAACAATCATGGCAACTAATACATCCTCGCTTTCGGTAACCTCAATAGCAACGGCGCTTAACAAGAATGACAGATTTATAGGGACACATTTTTTTAATCCGCCGGTAATTCTTCCGCTTGTTGAAATAATTCCGGCAGAACAGACAACACAGCAGACAATTGATTTTATAAAAAAGTTAATTAACTCATGGGGAAAAATAACAGTAGTCTGTAAGGACACGCCCGGATTTATTGTTAACAGAGTTGCGCGCCCATTTTACTTAGAAGCGCTTCGTATCCTTGAAGAGGGAATTGCCGACGCAGCCACAATAGACAGCGCCATGAAGGAATACGGAAAATTTAAGATGGGTCCGTTTGAATTGATGGATCTAATCGGCAACGACATTAATTATAAAGTTACCGAGGCAATATATAATCAGACAAATAATGATCCGCGGTATGAACCATCTCTAATCCAGGAAAAAATGGTTGAAGAAAATTTATTGGGTAGAAAAACAGGCAAAGGTTTTTACGACTACAAAAATATGGACTCAAACAGATTGCCGCAGGAAGATAAAGCTTTGAAAGAAAAAATTTATATGAGAATTATTTCCATGTTGATAAACGAAGCGGCGGAAATGGTTTTGTCAAAAACTGCAACCGCAGAAGACATAGATAAAGCAATGACAACCGGCGTTAATTATCCAAAAGGACTTTTGCTTTGGGCAGACGAACTTGGAATAGAAAATGTTATAAGAGAAATACACTCGTTATTCGAAGGAAAAAAAAAAGAACGATACAAAGTTTCATCTCTGTTGGTCGAGATGAACAGCGGAAAGAAAAAATTTCATAATAATTAGAAGAATAAATGAACGGAAAAGAGATTGCAGAAAAAGTAACAGCCAAAATGATTTTGAACGATGAGTTTAGCCGTTGGTTAGGTATTGAAGTAGTTGAACAAAATTCCGGCTTCTCGAAATTGAAAATGAAAATTAGAAAAGAAATGCTGAATGGATTTCATATTTGCCATGGCGGAGTTACGTTTTCATTGGCAGACAGCGCCCTGGCTTTTGCATCAAACAGTTATGGAAAAATAGCCGTGGCTCTTGAAACAAGCATTGCTTTTACCGCCCCGGTTTATGAGGGCGATGAATTAACCGCAATTGCAGAAGAACAAAGCAAAGGAAATAGTGTAGCCGTTTATAATGTAACGGTAACTAATCAATCGGGCGTGAAGGTTGGAATTTTTCGCGGAACCGTATACCTCACGAAGAAAGAACACCTGTAAATAAACCGTTAAGAGAAAAAGGAAATATTTTAATGAAGTCTGAAGCATATATAATAGATGCAATTAGAACACCGGTTGGAAAATTAGGCGGATCGCTCTCGGTGATTAGGACAGATGATCTTGCCGCTTTGACAATTCGAGAAATAATAAAAAGAAATCCGTCCTTTGATGCAGCAGAGATTGATGAGGTTATTCTTGGCTGCGCAAATCAAGCCGGAGAAGATAATCGAAACGTTGCGCGAATGGCATCGTTACTTGCGGGAATTCCGCATACTGTTCCCGCAGAAACAATAAACCGATTATGTGCATCCGGAATGAGTGCCGTTGTTAATGCATCAAGGGCAATTAAAATTGGCGATGGTGATTTATATATTGCAGGAGGCGTTGAGAATATGACCCGCGCGCCGTTAGTGATGTCCAAAGCTGAATATGCTTTTTCGGGAAAGCAGGAAATGTATGATTCTTCTTTGGGCTGGCGATTCATAAATCCGAAAATGAAAGAAATGTATGGAACTGATTCTATGGGAGAGACCGCAGAAAATCTTGCGGAGATATACAAAATTTCCCGCGAAGCTCAGGATGAGTTTGCATGTAACTCGCAGATGAAAGCAGCGAGTGCACAAAAGAGCGGAAGATTAGCAAAAGAAATTTTACCGATTGAGCTTCAGCAAAAGAAAAGCAGTGCATCAATATTTAAAGATGACGAATTTGTAAAACCCAACACAACGCATGAAATACTATCAACACTTAAACCGGCGTTCAGAAAAAACGGAACGGTTACTGCAGGCAATTCATCCGGCATAAACGACGGCTCATGCTCATTACTGCTTGCATCGGAAAAATCTGTAAAACAGTTCAATCTAAAACCGAAAGCAAGAATAATTGCTTCTTCCTCCGTTGGTGTTGAGCCGAGAATAATGGGAATTGGTCCTGTTGAAGCGACAAAGAAAGTTCTTGCTAAGTCCGGACTTAAACTTGACGACATGAATGTTATAGAATTGAACGAAGCATTCGCCGCACAAAGTTTAGCGGTGTTAAAGGAATTAGGATTAGATCCGAATGACAAGAGATTAAATCCAAACGGCGGAGCGATTGCACTCGGGCATCCGCTTGGCATGTCGGGCGCGCGGTTGATTCAAACGGCAATACACGAGCTGGAAGAAAGAAAAGGAAAGTATGCATTATGCACATTGTGTGTTGGTGTTGGGCAGGGCGTTGCCACTATAATAGAAAGAGTTAGTTAAATGATATTTAAGTTTGGAAAATATCGCCCTGTGATTCACAAATCATCTTTTGTTCACAAAACCGCAAGCGTGATAGGCAATGTAACAATTGGCAAAAATGTTTACATCGGTCCCGGTGCTGCTATACGCGGTGATTGGGGAGAAATAGTTATCGAAGACGGATGCAATGTTCAGGAAAATTGTGTGGTACACATGTTTCCCGGAACAACGGTTCTGCTCAAAGAATCTGCTCACATCGGTCATAGTGCAATAATTCACGGTGCAACTATCGGGAAAAATTCTTTGGTTGGAATGAATGCGGTTATTATGGATAACGCAATAATTGGCGATGAATGTATTGTCGGCGCGCTCTGTTTCGTTCCAGCGAAAATGAAAATTCCCAATTGGAAAGTTGTGGTCGGAAATCCGGCAAAGATCATAAAAGAAGTAAGCGATGAAATGTTAGAATGGAAATCAAGCGGAACACTGCTGTATCAACAGCTTCCTAAACAGCTTCACGATACTTTGGAAGAGTGCATGCCGTTGAGAAATGCTCTGAAGAAGAAATCAAAACAAACAGCTAATTATAAAACATGGAAAGAAACGAAAAGCGGGAAATAACGAAGGTGAGCAGATGATGAAATTGAAATCATATTCACAAGGAAAGTGGATTGAAGGCAATGGAAATTTCAAAAAAATTTATCACTCGATTACCAATGAAATTATCGGAGAAATTTCTTCTTCGGGATTAGATTTTAAGGCGATGGTAAATTATGCAAGTGAGGTCGGCGGACGAAAACTTCGCGAGATGACATTTCACCAGCGCGGAAGAGTGCTGAAAGAAATGGCGCAATTTTTAATGAACCGAAAAGATGAATTTTATTCTCTCTCTTACATGACCGGCGCAACCAGGATAGATTCGTGGATAGACATTGAAGGCGGCATCTCAACATTTTTCACATACGCAAGCAAAGGCAGAAGAGAACTTCCCGATGAAACTTTTTTCGTTGACGGCAACACCGAACATCTTTCAAAGAACGGAACATTTGTCGGTCAGCATATTTGCGTTCCACTTCAAGGAGTTGCGGTTCACATTAACGCGTTTAATTTTCCTTGCTGGGGAATGCTGGAAAAATTAGCACCTACGTTTCTTGCAGGAATGCCTGCAATTGTAAAACCGGCATCTGCAACAGCATATCTAACTGAAGCAATAGTTCGTGTGATGATCGAGTCGAACATTCTTCCAGAAGGCGCACTGCAATTAATTTGCGGAGATACAGGGGATTTGTTCGATCACTTGAACGGACAAGATATTGTAACGTTTACCGGCTCTGCTGAAACTGGGATCAAATTAAAATCTCATCCGAACATCATCAGAAATTCCGTACGCTTTAACATGGAAGCTGATTCTTTGAACTGTTCTATTCTTGGTCCTGATGTTACCCAAGAGATGGAAGAATTCAATCTCTTTATTAAAGAAGTTGTAAGTGAGATGACAACGAAGGCAGGGCAGAAATGTACGGCAATACGCAGAACTATCGTCCCGGTTAATCAAATGCAAAATGTTGTGAATGCTCTGAAAGAAAAATTAGCGAAAGTAAAAGTTGGAAATCCTCTTGATGAAGGCGTAAGAATGGGTTCACTTGTTGGGGTCGCTCAAGCAAATGAAGTGAAAGAAAAAATTTCAATTCTCAAAAAATCAAGCAATGTAGTTTTTGAAAAGTCAGGAAGCGACGGTGCATTCTTAAATCCAGTGCTTCTTCAATGCGATTCACCTCTCGACAGCGCAGAACCGCATTCGATCGAAGCATTCGGCCCCGTTAATACAGTGATGCCGTACAACACAGTTGATGATGCGATCAAAATTGCAAACTTGGGACAGGGAAGTTTGGTCGGCTCTCTCTTTACAACAAATAATGAAGTTGCAAAAAAAGTTGTGATGGGGATCGGCGCTTACCACGGAAGAATTATGATCATCAATAAAGAATGTGCGAAAGAATCAACGGGACACGGTTCACCGATGCCGCATCTTACACATGGCGGACCGGGACGCGCGGGCGGCGGCGAAGAGATGGGAGGAATTCGCGGCATAATGAAATATATGCAGCGTGTTGCTCTTCAAGGACACCCGACAACTTTAACTAAAGTTTGCAATCAGTGGATCAAAGGTGCAGAACAAATCACAGATTCAATTCATCCATTTAAAAAATATTGGGATGAACTGCAGATCGGCGAAACATACGTTACAAAAACCAGAACAGTAACTGAAGATGATGTTGTAAACTTTGCTAATGTAAGCGGAGATTTTTTCTACGCTCACTTTGATGATGAAGCGGCGCGTACATCAATTTTTGAAAAACGTGTTGCGCACGGATATTTTGTTTTATCCGCTGCTGCAGGATTATTTGTTGACCCGAGCCCCGGACCTGTACTTGCAAATTACGGATTGGAAAATTTACGCTTTATAAAACCGGTTTATATTGGAGATACAATTCAAGCCAGACTGATCTGTAAACAAAAAACAGCAAAAGAAAAACGCGAGGGAGAATATGCACAAGGTGTTGTTGAATGGTTTGTGGAAGTAACAAATCAGAACAATGAAGTTGTTGCAGTATACTCAATTTTAACTTTGGTAAAAAGAAAGAGTATCTAAATTTATTTTTAGGTTTGAATCAAGATAGATTAATATATTAAACCAGCCGAAAAATATTTCCATATATTTTGCAGAGTAAAAAAAATATGAAGAGAATCCATTTTGTTATTAACGGGCGGTTCAAGCATACCGAAAGAACCATCAAGGAGATCGAAGAAGCATTCGGTGAAGAATTTTTAGTTTGGGTTTCGGTTACAAACGGCAACGGACATGCAATTGAGCTATCAAGGAACGCAGTGCTGGGCGGAACAGATTATTTAATAGCCGGCGGCGGCGATGGAACGATGAGCGAGGTTGTTAACGGAGTAATGCAAGTCGAGAAATCAAAAAGAGAAAACCTAATTGTGGGGCTTTATCCTTTTGGAAGCGGTAATGATTTTGCACGAACGATGAAGCTAACCAAGAAACTTTCCGACCTATACGCGCTGCTGAAAAACAACTCAACAACTCCAATTGATATTGGAAAGCTCGAATACAAAAATATGAACGGCGAAAATGCTGTTAGATATTTTAACAACATAACTGATATAGGACTCGGCGCTGAAATTGCCAAACGTGTTAATGAAGGAAAAAAGATTTATGGGCCTAACTTTGATTTTTTCAAAGCCACTGTATTGGGATTCTTGAAATACAAGAGAAAACAATTAAGGATTATTTCCGAAGAATTTAATTGGAGCGGCAGCTTGCTGATATTGTGTTTAGCGAATGGAAAATATTTCGGAAGCGGGTTGTGCATTGCCCCGCACGCAAAAGTGAATGACGGAAAATATTCAATTACACTTGCCGGGAATGTCAGTCTGATAGACTACTTAAAAAATCTTTCGAGGATCCGTAAAGGTAGATTTGTAAATCATCCCGAGCTGTATTACAAAGAAGTTGAGAGCTGTATAATTGAACCGATCGGTGATGAATGTTTGATCGAAGCCGACGGCGAGATGATAGGAAAGATTCCGCTGAAAGCAACAATGCTGAAAAACGAGCTCAAATTTCTTGCGCTAATCGGAGTTTAATATAAATATAGTTACGCGTTAAGAACTTTTTGCAGTTTAATATTTTTATTCCTCAGATCAAGACTTCCTTCCAGAACGGATTTTGGATTAGCGAGCTAAAGTCTCCATCCGTAGAACAACGCAAACGGAAAAAGAAAACAAAAAATCTATTACAACAAAGAAAACGATGGAATATTATAATGTGTCTTACAAATATTATTTGACTTACATTTACTAAAAGTGTATCTTCGCAGAGAAAATATTACGAAAGGAGAAATAATGGAATATGGATTTTCAACAACAAAGGGGCAGGTGGTTATTCCGTCTAAGCTGCGCAGAAAGTATGGAATAAAACCGGGCACACGGTTGAATTTTTTAGATGAGGAAGATGGAATTAAGATTATACCAGTCACCCCGGAAGTAGTGAAAGCAAACATAGGTTTTTTAGGAAAAGAGGGCGATCTTCTTAAAGCGCTTTTGGAAGAAAAAAAGAGAGAGCGTGAATTATGAAACGGTATGTATTGGACAGCTACTCGCTTATTGCATATGCAAAAAATGAAAAAGGAGCAGATGAAGTTGCCGGACTGTTAAGTAAAGCATTGCACAATGAGGCGGAACTGTTCTTGTGTGTAATTAATTGGGGCGAGATTTATTACATCACCTTGAGAAATCAAGGAAAAGAAAAAGCGGAACTATTTAGAGCAACTCTGGCTCGCTATCCAATAACAATAGTTGAAGCAAATAAAGAATTAACTCTGCAAGCGGCACAATACAAAGCCGCACACAAAATGTCTTATGCGGATGCATTTGCAGTAGCCCTCGCAAAAAATAGAAAGGCGGTTCTTGTTACGGGCGATAAAGAGTTTAAATCTCTAGAAAGTGAAATAAAAATTAATTGGATAAACTAAGGGTATTGAAATGAATGTTCAAAAACTATTTGAGGCAGTAAAACAAGAGCCGGATCAGCATACATTAATAGTCGCAGTTAACGAACTTGAAAGGCAGGGATATACAGTAACTGTAGCAGATAAATATAATAGTAGCGTAGAGTTATGTTCTGCAGAAGAAAATGGTGATTTGAAATATCTGACCACTAAAAACGGTGTAAAAATAAAAATAAACAATAAAAATGAAATGCAGGAATTCAGAATTCATTTTTTGGATATAGATGTAATTGCTATTACCGAAATTGAGAGCTTGCCCATTAAATTCGATGAAGACGAAACAACTGATTATTACAAAAAGGGAAGAGTAAACTAGGTATAAAAACGGAAAAAGATATTACTCTAAATGATTATATACATGTTTCGTAAAACGGCGCGCAACAAATCAAGCGGGTTATTCAAGAAAATAAAAACGGCGGGGTAATCACATGAAGCAAAAAAGAAGTAATTCAAAAAATAATATGACTGCGCATGTGATTACAGAAGATAAAGAAATTTTAGAGTTCATTAAATAAAGTAAAGTAAATTGTGGGTTAATCCATATTTAATTAAGGAGGGAAAGTGTCAAAAAAAATTACTCTCTTCGACTCTTTAGATTTTTCTACTGCTCGTCAAACTGTAATTAATTGGCCAAATCATATAGCAATTATTGTTGACAAGTATCAAGGTGATCCTGGTAGAGGGGTTTCACACGGCGTACAAAAAGATGCAATACAAAACGGATGGGATGCAAGGATTGATAAGAAACACGGGAAAAATTGGGGGATGGAATTTAGTCTTGTAAGGACAGCCACGGGGAAATTCTTTTTAGCAATAAGGGATTTTGGGACAACTGGCTTAACGGGTCGAGTTTTAAAACCAGAGGAATTACAAGAAGATCTTCCCGCGGAAGAGAGGTGGGGTAGGTTTGAAAATGTTGCGTTTACAAAAAGAAAAGAAGAAGAATCTTTGGGGGCGCGTGGACAAGGTAAGTTTATATTTGTTGGCGCTTCGAAAAACTACACGATACTCTATGACTCCTTAAGGCTAAATAACACATATAGAGCGGGATTACGCACGGTTAAAATAACGGACTCGCCTATTTTTGGCTGGGACGAACAAGAGGGAAAAGAAAAAATTGTAAAATTAACCGAAAATACATTTAACCCATTATCACAAGTCGGCACAAGAGTAATAATAGTTGATCCCATAAAAGAGGTAGTCGATGATATTCTAAGTGGAGCCTTTTTAGCATTCATAGAGGAAACCTGGTGGGAAATAATTCAAAAGTATGAAGCCAGAATATTTTTGAAGGTTTTAGATGAAAGAATAAAACAAGCCAAAATCCCAAAACAATTTCATTTTCCCGAGAAGGATGATAAAATCTATAAAACCTGGAATAAAGATAATGTAACTATAAAAATAGGCAATGAAAAGTTTCGTGTAAAAAAATTGCGCATTGTATATAATTCCAAAGAAGCAATTGACAAAGATTTAAGAGGGATATCAATACAGAGAGGGGGAATGAAAATTTGTTCGATTATGGCCAATTATATTCCTAAAAACTTTCATGATTCTATTTATGGATATATTGCATGTGATAAGGATTTAGATGAAGCTCTTAAGAAATATGAAAATCCAGAACATTATTCATTCAGCTATAGAAGAGGGAGTATATCTAGCGAACTAAAAAAATATATAGAAGACGAGATTTTGAAATTTTCTAGAGAGAAGCTTGGACTTGGAATAGACCAGAGAAAGATAATTCATGATCGTCAAATGAATGCTGAGAAAAAAGCACTTGAGGAAATTAACAAACTTGCAGGCAGGCTTGGTATTTCCGGGAGCTCTAAAACCAATGGCGGGGGCAGGGAACCAAAACCACACCCAGATCCCATTAACGCACCTTTACAAGTGATCATTCCAGAATTTACTTTCCCCAGAAGCGATAGCGTTCGGGTTAATTATGGAGAAAAAATAGAAGACATAAACGTAATACTGCGGAACAATACGAAGCACCACGGTAATTTTAAGCTGAAATTTTATTTGTTATTCGGAGACAATAAAGTAAAAGATATATTACCAAACCTAGATTTTAAATTGCTATCAGGAGAAGAAAAAAAAATTGGTCCATTTGAAGAAACATTTATCTCTTCCAAATTTCCTGCGAAGGGAAAGTATACCATTAAAGCTGTATTACTTCCGCTTGAGAATATTGGTGAAATTCCCAAAGGGTATGACAAGTATTATGACTCAAGAACTTTTTACCTGGAAGCAGACCCGCCCTCAAAAGGATTATTTGATCAGTGTCGCGGTTTTGAATATCCTGATGATTATTGTCACATCCTTGGCTTGTCAGAAAGAAACGAAACAAATAACGGCTACATTTATCGCTATAATGTAAATCATGCAGGATACTTTCTAGTTTCAAATGAGGAAAGTGATCTTACGGACTACTTAGTTGAAATTATGTCAAAGGAAATCGCGTGGGTTGATTTAAGAAGTGAAAAGCCGCAGCTTTTTAGCGAGGAAGAAATAAATGAACCAGATAAATTAGTTAGAAAAACTAACGAAATAATTGGACGCTTACTTCATGATTATTATTTAGGCAGATAGAAAAAATGGCTGTTATTTGGAAAGATAAAATAGTTATTAATAAAAAATTAATTGAGGGCAATGCATATCTATCAGATAAATTTGTCACAGAAAAAATGAAAAAAGACGCAATGAAACTTGATAGATTCATTTTAGAAGAACTATTGTTAATAAAAAAAGAGGCACAAAGGAATGGATTATTGGCCTTAAAGGGCAAAGATGGGGTAGTGAGATTGTGGTATTTTGTTGGGGAAAAGATTAAAGAATTTATTAATAAACACGTTTTACCTGAAGACATTAAATATATATGGAGAGCATTTTGGGAAAATATTCCAGAGGAGATAGCACCAGGCGATAAAGAGAGTACTCTGGTTGGTTCAAACAGAGATCCAATATATTACTGTTTTCTCCTGGGGCAGTACGAAGAAAAATTTGTTGTTAATGCGGGTCATTGGCGTGCGTGGCGAGAGTTCCTGGATAGAAAACACATAAGAGATGATCAAAGAATAATTAAGTGGATTAGCACCAGAGCAGAATTAAATCCTCCGTCAAATTGGTTGAGAATTTTTAATAGGGAGATTTCGAGAAAACTTAAAAACATTGATTCATCGGTTTATGAAGATCTCGAACTTTTTAGGTTGTTAGATCAAATTTGGCAAGAAATTTTTTGTTCAAAACGCTCTACAGAGACTCAATAATTATTTTTGCTACTTCTTTCGCCAACAATGGGGGAACAGCATCGCCCACTTGTTGTTGCATGGATGAAATGCCGCCCTCAAAAATATAATTATCTGGAAATGATTGAAGCCGAGCTGCTTCTCTGACAGAAAGTAATCGGTTTTCTCTAGGGTGAATAATCATTGATTTTCTGTAGTTGCTCATTGTAATAGAAGGCTTTTCTTCATCGAGTCTTTTGTAAAGACTGCTGTATTGAACTTTAATACCGATCCTATCCTTTATTGCGGTCCAGTTTTCTCCTTGCTTTATCCAAGAAAACTTTTCTATAATTTTTTTGTCGCAATTAGTTGTGATATGATTATGTAGCGTTTTGATTTTTCCCCTTATCTTTTTTTGATACTTCGACTGGGGCTCATTATAATACTTTGTTACATTTTCGCCAGGCAAAGGATGAATTTTGGGCAAGTCGCCAATTATTGCGTCTCCAACCGTCAAGAATCGTTTTTCTTTGTTATCATAAAGCTTCGCTGGTTCTAAAAGCAGTTCTCCATTTAGAGTGCCGATTAGAAAAATCCTTTTCCTGTGTTGCGGTACACCATAATTAACAGCATCCAAAGAAAGTTTGATAGTGTTTCTATAACCAATCTCTATAAACCGTTGCAATAAATCGTTAACCAAGGCACCACCATCTATTTGCTCAAATCCTTTGACATTTTCCATTAAAAATGCTCTTGGTTTTATTTGTTCTATCCACCGAACAAAGTCATGAACAAATTCATTTTTGGGGTTGGAAATTAAACGCGAGCGTCCATTTGCCATCGAAAAACCTTGGCACGGCGGTCCTCCGGCAATTAGATCAATTTCATTTTTGTATATCCCAATTCTATCTAAAAATTTATGTGGCTTAAGATTTCTTATATCTTCGTTAAAACACAGATCTGATAGATTCTTATGGTTTTTCTTATAAGTTGAGGAGGCGTGTTTATTTATTTCTACCGCAGCTACTATAGTGAAACCAGCCCTTGTAAGCCCCAGGCTCAATCCTCCTGCGCCAGCAAATAAATCAATAGCAATTCGCATAATTTGTTTTTTGAAAATTCTTTTGACTAATTTACTGAAAATAAAAATCAAAAATTAACCGATGGACAATCTTACAAAAGAACAACGCAGAAAAAATATGCAGAACATTCGCTCGCAAAATACAATACCCGAAATAAAAGTTATGAGAGCACTAAAACGCAAGAACATTTATTTTGCCAAATATGTCAATAGTATAATAGGGAAACCAGATATAGTATTCAGAAGGAAAAAAATTGCAGTCTTTATTGATTCAGATTTCTGGCATGCTCACCCAACCAGGTTTTCTATGCCGCAAACCAATAAAGAATATTGGTTAAAAAAAATTGAATACAACAAAACACATGATAAAGAAATTAACAGGCAGTTAAAAAAGGACGGGTGGAAGGTTATTCGATTGTGGGAGAAGGACATCAAAAAAAACCTTAATCGTTGTGTAAACAAAATAGCAACAGCATACTATAAAGCAAAAATTAATTAACATACACAGAAGATTATTTATTATTGATTGCATTTGAAAAGACATGTCTAAATTCAAACTATATATAATACAAAGGCATGTGATACAGCGGCTGAAAAACATTTTGTGAAGAATCAACTATTCGAATATTTCGAACAGTTCAAATTAGTTTATAGAGAGAGTTCAGTTATCCGGAATTTCCGGATAGCTGCGAACACGAACACTTGCAAAATTTGCAACAGTTCAAATGATAGAGAAAGAATTGAAATTTCCAGTTGTCAGGAAATACCTGACAGTTCAAAATGAAGCAAA
>Ga0082335_1002730_pt1 | contig 31838 bp, 37 predicted proteins | sample Subgrocontami58m_FD_72375 | JGI IMG/M metagenome (GOLD analysis project Ga0082335, IMG submission 72375) | Subsurface groundwater microbial communities from S. Glens Falls, New York, USA - GMW37 contaminated, 5.8 m (SPADES assembly) (version 2) ...
TTTTGTTTTTTTAATTTTTTTTTTTAATATATATTTTTTTATAATTTTCAAAAGGAAAAAAAAGGGGGCGGGCCGCCCGCGGGGGCCCCCGCCCGCCATTGGGCGAGCTCATCGAGTCTGAAGATTCTTCAGAGTCTGAACGACCTCGCTATTTGAGCGGGTTGTGCGGTCATCTAAGCCCGGCGCCGCAGAGCGCCATCTCGATGGATGGGTCGTGGATGAAGAGGCGGTTGTGGATCCGCGGCGTGAGGAAAGTGCGATCCTCATCCATTCGGATGCGTTCGTTCAATTCCTTGAGCGCCGGCCGCATTGGACTGATTCCGCGCCCCTTGAAGGCGTAGAAGATGCAGATTTCGTAATTGAAAGAGCCGATGTAAGTGTGGCCGATAAGAACCGTCGCGAAACGCTCGCGAAGCGCCCGGTAGTTGGCGAGGATTTGCGCAAGCGGCACTTTGTTGTCCGAGTACTCGCCGCCCTGGATTGCCGCGATCCCGCCCTCGGCGAGTTTGGCGTAAAGAAGGTCGAGCGCATTCGGAGTGAAGTCGCTAATCAACCCTATGTCTGTGAGGTCCCAAATGATAATCGGGACTTGAGGGACATTCGGATCTTTGAGATGCTCCCTCACATCAACCTCGCGCGATGAATCGACGTTGGGGTTTTGGTGAACGCCGAGCCTTTGCACCCACGCCATGTGCTCGAGCGCCAAATGTTTGACCTCTAAATCCCAGTCGAGAACCCGCACGCGTCGTACCGACTTGCCTAGCGTTGCCCGCCAAGCGGCGAGTAAGTCTCCGCCGCCGTAGATATGCACCTCTTCGGGATTGTCATGATAGAGGAAGGGGATCCAGACAAGCGCTTGGTGATACTTGTATTCGTCGGCCCAGGCGAACTGCGGCGAGAGATCGCCGTTGGGATCCCCCAGAAACAGCATGTCACCGAAGCGTACTGTTTGCGCGATCACGATCCGTTGGCCGCAGTCGCTCACTTCATCGGCGGCAATCCCCGTGAACTCATGGCCGACATCTCGCCCCCAGTCGGTTTTATCCCAGATTTTAGGCACAATCTTCTCCTTTCTCGAAAGACGTGTTTAACTCAAGTTTTAGAAGGGGCTCCAGATCTCAACAGCACGATAGCCCAGATGGGCGTTAGGGGTCAACGTCAACTTTAAATTGCCGGTGAATGCCGTTATAATGCGCGGGTATTATATATGTCCCTGCTTAGCAAAATTTTAGGCGATCCGAACGCGCGCGCGGTGGAAGTACTGCGGCCGGTTGTTGATCAAATTAACGCCTTGGAGTCCGCCTACCAGGCGTTTTCGAATGAAGCTTTGCGAGCCAAAACTGAAGAGTTCCGTACCAGTCTGACAGCCGGTGGAAATCTTGACGATCTCTTGCCGGAAGCATTCGCCGCCGTGCGGGAAGCATCAAAGCGCACCCTCGGCCAGAGGCATTTCGATGTCCAGCTTATGGGCGGTATCGCCCTGCACCAAGGGAAAATTGCCGAGATGCGGACGGGTGAAGGCAAGACGCTTGTGGCAACGCTTCCGGTGTATCTTAACGCGCTAACGGGACGCGGGGTGCATGTGGTGACCGTCAACGATTATCTCTCCCGCCGCGATGCCGTGTGGATGGGGCAAATTTATCACGCCCTAGGCCTTACGGTTGGGATTCTGAATCATGAAGCGAGTTATGTGTATGATCCAACTCACGGAAATCCTAAATCCGATCCGTCAGCCGACGGACTAAATCCTAAACAAATTCAAAATTCTAATGACCAAAACGATTTGGATAAAACACGCGATACACTCGGAGCATTTAAGGTCGTGCATGAATTTCTGCGGCCTGTGACGAGGCGCGAAGCGTACAGCGCCGACATCACGTACGGTACAAACAACGAATATGGTTTTGACTATCTTCGCGACAACATGGCGTATGCGCTTTCGCAGCAGTCACAGCGGGGACATTACTTCGCGATTATAGACGAGGTTGACTCGATTTTAATTGATGAAGCCAGGACGCCGCTTATAATTTCCGCGCCCGACGAAGAATCGGGAGAACTTTACAGGACATTTTCTCGGCTCGTGCCGCGGTTGCAAGCCCCCGATGACTACACGATTGACGAAAAATTGAAGGCGGTCGCGATTACCGAAGCGGGCATAGACAAAATTGAGGAGCTAATCGGGAAAAAACTTTACGAAGGCGGGCATGAAGCCGAATCAATTCGCTTGGTGCATCACCTGGAGCAAGCCCTGCGGGCGCACGCGCTCTACATCCGTGATCGCGACTATGTGGTAAAGGACGGCGAGGTGATTATCGTGGACGAGTTTACCGGGCGTCTTATGCCCGGCAGGCGCTGGTCGGAAGGATTGCACCAGGCCGTGGAGGCCAAAGAGGGAGTTGATGTGCAGAAGGAATCGCGCACCCTCGCCACCATCACCTTCCAGAATTATTTCCGCATGTACGAAAAGCTGGCGGGCATGACAGGCACCGCGGCTACCTCCGCCGAGGAATTCCACAAAGTTTACAAGCTTGAAGTCATTTTGATTCCGATGAACAAAACCAACATTCGCCAGGATTTGCCCGATCTTGTTTTTCGCACGGAGCGCGGGAAGTTTATGGCATTGGCCAGGCGCGTGAAGGAATTAAACGAAGCCGGCGCGCCGGTGCTGATCGGCACCGTTTCAATTGAGAAGAATGAACGGTTGTCGGGAATCCTGAAACGCGAGGGCGTGCCGCAGGAGATTTTGAACGCCAAGAATCATGAACAGGAAGCGACGATTATCGCGCAAGCCGGGAAGAAGGGCGCGGTAACCGTTGCCACAAACTTGGCGGGGCGCGGCGTTGATATTATTCTTGGCGGCAACCCGTCTAACTTTTTGGAAGCGGAAGAAATCAAAAAGTTAGACGGGCTTCACGTCTTCGGCACCGAGCGGCATGAGGCCAGGCGCATTGACAACCAGCTCCGGGGACGTTCCGGCCGGCAGGGCGATCCGGGTCTCACGCAGTTTTATCTCTCGCTGGAGGACGATCTCATGCGCATCTTCGGCTCGGATCGGATCAAATCTATGATGGAGTCTTTCGGCATTCCGGAGGACGAGCCGATTGAAAACAGGATGGTTTCAAAAGCCATTGAATCGGCGCAGGCCAAGATTGAAGGCTTTCATTTCGATGCCAGGAAGCACGTCTTGGAATTTGACGATGTGATGAATAAACAGCGCGAAGCCATTTATCGCATGCGAAGCGAGGTTTTATCGGCTGCCGCGAATTCGGATCTTCTTCGCGAACGTCTGTTTTCAATCGCCAAAGAAGAAGCTGAAGTGATTGCCTCGTCGCATCTGGTGGCGGAAACGATCGAAGAAGGCGTGGACGAGTTAAAAAAGTTTCTCACGGCATTAGCGCCGCGCGCCGATCTCGCCAAACTCGATGAAGCCAAAGATTTGGATAATGCATCGGCACGCGAATATCTTCGTGAATTCATTGGCGAGGCGTTTGAAAATATCTTAAAACAAAAAGAAGCCGATCTTGGTCAGCAATTTTTGGATGCTTCGAGAGTGGTGTTTCTGCAAACAATTGACCTTTTCTGGATGGATCACTTGGACGCCATGGACCACCTGCGAGACTCGGTCAGACTCCGTTCCTATGGTCAGCGCGACCCATTGGTTGAATACAAAAACGAATCCATCCGAATGTTTCGCAGCTTGCAGGGAACTATCCGGCAGTACGCCCTGCAGTCAATTTTACGTTTAGGCGCGGCGGCGCCAACCGCTACTCGGCAAAAAGCCGAACCGCAGAATCTTATTCTTTCTTCTGCCAAAGAATCAGGAGCCGCCAACGCCGCCCAAAAAGTTGTCGTTACTCCCGGTAAAAAAGAACCTGGCCGCAACGATCCCTGTCCGTGCGGGAGCGGGAAAAAATACAAAAGGTGTCATGGGTCATGAGGGAAGCCTAAAAAGCCTTTAAAACCGGGAATTTAAGCCAAAAGCTCAAACCCGATGTCTTACGAGACATCGGGTTTTTGTATTACCAACAGAAAGTGTCATGGGAATTAACCACATAAAAATATGAACGAAAAAATGAAAAATTCACATTTAGAGAAATCGGAACGCAACCAGCGAATCCGAGAATTGCTGGCCAAGAGATGGAGTCAGCCGAAGATCGCCGAAGCGTTCGGGATCACGGTCCAGCGAGTAAACGATCTGGTGCAGAAATGGGTATGGCGAGGACTCCTCGAAAAAACCGAGGACGGCTTTGCCCTACCCAAAAAAGGTCGAACACCAGCAAAAGTTATCCACAAACCATAAACATATGAACTACGACAAATACCAATTTGTCCTCGACTGGGATGAGCTCCCCGAGGACTTCAAAGAAGAAAAGATAACCGAGTACATCGAAAAGAGCGAAAAGATCGAATGCAAAGAGTGCGACGGAATCGGGACTCAACCGATGGAGATTGCCGGCAAAGAGGGAGTGACCTGCGAACCATGCAAAGGAACCGGCGAGGTCAACCCCGATCCAGACGATCAGGACCAAAGAGACAAAGCCGAAGATTATATCAAAGCGCACTTCCCGATTTATTTCTAAAGGTCGAATTAATAAACCAATTAAAAATTACATCCATGACAAAAGCACAAATGAAAAAAGCCATCGATAAGGAAATACGAGCCATGAGAGGCAGAATCACTGCCATCGTCAGAGATCGAATCGCCGATCAGATTATCGATGACCTCGGAGACGAAACCGGCGAGCTGATGGGAAAACTGACGGTGGACTTCGTAGAAGATTCTAATCTTACCGATTATGCCTACGGCAAGATTTACGATGCCCTGCTCGAGGAGCTGATCAAGTACCTTAAAAAACCGCGATAAGACCATGAAAAGCTACTACATCAAACTTACCATCAACGACCCCTATCCGAAGCATTACGAGTCGACGGATCAGGGATCGAATGTGGCGATAGCGGTGAAGCGAGCCATTCAGAAATTTAGAAAGGAAAAATGGCAGCGCCGGCCGCTCAAAGAGTTAACCATCTACGCAAAATCACTATGACAAACGAATGGCAAGAAAAACTCAAGAAGTTCCAAGAGGCCAGAAAAGCGAAATCCGCATGGTACGAAAAGACCGCCCGGGAAATTCTTGAAGAGTACAAGATAACGGCCTGCCACAAATGCGACTGCCGAGGATGGGGACGAGAAACGAAGCACAGCCGGGCCCACGCCCACACCAAGAAACGAATCGTCTGCTTATCCGCCAAACCCAAAGGATACAAATCGTTCTTCACCCTCCTGCACGAAGTCGGACACATCGTAGCCGAGAAAGCCGACTACTCAAGCGGAGTGCCGAGATCGCTGGCCGAACACAATGCCACCGAATGGGCATACGGAAAACTGAAAGAGCTCGGCGTGCCGATCAAGAGAAAGGTCAAAGGCGAATACAACGCCTACATCAAAGAGAAAGTGGCGCGAGGCCTGAGGCGAGGATTAAAAGAAGTGCCAAGAGAACTTCGAAAACTTTTCAAAAATTAGCAACTGACTCTGCTCTTGAGAAATCGAGATCAGAGATGAGGGGCTAAATAAAAAGCACAAGGTCGACCCTCAAGAAGCAAGCACATTAAAAACCTTATAACTGTTCCCGGCCCGCTTCCGCTGAAGCGAGAAGGGATCATTCCGCCAAGCGGGACGAGTTAGAGCACAGCTATAAGAAACAACCCAGAACCTCTTCCCGAAAGGGAGCTCGGCGAAAGCCGAAGTTAGAGCAGAGGGAAAGGAATAAAACACGATCATGGAAATAACACTCAAGTCCCACCGGGACTACATGAATCGGATGCTTGATAGCATGAGCGTCCGAGATGCCGAAAGGCATTCAGGGTTTATCACAGCCCTATATGCTACCGAGGCCTTCTTAGTCGAAAGGACTCGAAAGGAATTAATTAAAAACAAGACCGATCAGGCCTTGCTTGAAAAAGACGAAAGCCCCACTTTCGCAGGGCTCTCACCTATCTATGTCTTTAGCATAGCAAACGCCCCTGAGGCGGTCAATACCTAACAACATGACGGAAAAAACCACAACAAGAAAAGAGATCGTCGTGCCGCAAGTCACCCTTCCCCAAAAACGGGGAAGGCGGCCGGCGCCGCGAACCGAAGCGGTCATGCCAGCCGTGTCCGAAGCTCAAGCAAATGTCTATGAGCTTATGGATCGCAAAGACGATCAGCAGATTCTTGCCGAACTGCAAGGGCGATTCTTAGACGAGTATGTCTACGAATTCCCTCAAGACGGCAAAACGGTCACCGGCCTCTCATGGATCGGGACCAAAGAAGCCAGCAGGGAATATGGCGGCATCCAAGTTCCGCTGGAAAAATTAAAGATCATTGCCGAGGACGACAAGAGCGTCACGGTAGCGGTCGAGTCGTTTGATGTCTACACCGGCACCTCTCGGATAGGCCTCAAGCGACAGCAGAAGCACATCCGTCTTCGAGACGGAAGGGTTTTGGAAAACCCCTTCTACTTCGAACAGGCGGTATCCAAGGCCCAGCGAAACGCGATCAACGCGGTGATTCCCTACACCTTCGTGAAAGCGTGGATTCAGCTCAAGAGAAAAGGCGCGACACCGAAACAGATTCAGGAAGCCGAGCTGCAAATCCAGGAGATCAAAGAGCAATCCGTAGACCAAAAAAAGATTCAGATTGCCGCCCTGCTCAAAAAACTCGGACACGCTCCCCAGGGCCCGGCCGAGTACCAAAAGGTCGTAAAAGATATTACCAACATAAAACTTGAGCCCCAAAACTACGATGAAGTCATCTCGCGATTGCAGATCAGCGTAGCCGAGGCCAATGGAAACGGAAAACTATGAACGGACAAACACTAACCCACGAAGCTGCCCATCCGGCGGCGGTAAAAGAAAAAGAGAAGCGGCACTTCTCTATCTCGCAACTACTCACTTACCAGAAGTGTCCGCTCCACTACAAATTCCGCTACATCGACGGACTCAAGATTCCGCCACGATCGGTGATGACGCTGGGAAGCTCGGTCCATGCCGCCCTCGAGCACAATTTCCGGCAGAAGATAAAAAGCCACAAGGATTTGAAAGTGAACGATGTGCTGGATGCTTTCTCCGACAGCTTTGACTTGGCAAAACCAGAGACGCTCTGGGGTAAGGATGAGGACTCGGCCAAGGTCAAAGACGAAGGCGTGAACTTGGTATGCGCCTACCACACCGGCAAAGACCGCACCGGCGAACCCTTCATCTACCGGGAGCTCAACCCCAAGACGAGAAAGTACGAAAAGAAACCCGTCAAAGCGCTGTCGCCGACAATCCAGCCGATCATGGTCGAAGAAGCATTTGAGGTGAACTTCGATAATGTGGACTACAAGTTTATCGGCCGAATGGACTTGGTGGATGACAAGATGAGAATCCGCGACACCAAGACGAGCGCGAGAACTCCGACTCAAGAACAGGTGGACACCGACCTTCAGATGACTGCCTACAGCATGGGATTCCGGGTAAAGACCGGGAAGATCGAGAAGGGACTCTTGATGGATTACATCGTCAAAAATGGCGTGCCGAAAGTGGTCAGCGTCGCCACCCAGAGAACCGAAGAGGATATCCAGAGATTGCTGAACCTGATGGCGCGGATTGCCCATGCCATAGATTGCGGAGTGTTCTACTGCAGTTGCAACCCGATATTCTGCAACCCGAATAACTGCGGATATTGGGATTTGGGAAACGGAAGAGGTTGCAGATACGGAATCGGGTAATCGGCAGCTGACAGCCGGCCCTACGGATCATCGTAGTTGCGTGATCCAAAAGTAGGACCGGCTGATGAGCGGCCAGAAGGGAGTCCGAATTACGATTCGGGCTTCTCTTCGGGGGAAAACAACAATATGCCAAACAATACTCAAACTGAATATTTTATTCCACCAACCAAAAAACAAAGAGGCCTTCTTTTCGCTTTGCTTTTCAAAGTCGCAAAGATACTAGGGGTGACCGATAGGAAAACTGCCGAGAATCGAATGAGAAATGAACTTATCGATTGGGGCTATATCGAGAAATCACGATCGGAACTTGATTATTGGCACGCAAACGATGTCATTGATCGTTATCAAAGGTTTTTAGAAAGGCGAGGCGTATTTATTAAACCAAAAAACCATTCTTAACATGACCGACTTGGAAAAATCGAAAATTTTATACGAATGCCAATTCTGGATGGGTGGATACGGAAACTTTAATTTGAGCCCCGAAGATGTGGCCGATGTTTTGCGGCTTATGCGAACCAAGAAAACCGCCGAGACCCTGAGGGACGCGCTACGGGATTTCTACGACAACCACCCGAAAGCGAAAGCTGTCGATCGGGGGTTAGAAGAAAATTATTTGGAATACTAAAACTATGAAAAACGGATGGGTATCAATTTGGCGCAGATTACAACACCACTGGATATGGGATGACAAGCCCTTCAGCCGGGCCCAGGCGTGGATTGATTTGATTATGCGAGCAACCCACAAGAACGATAAAACGGTGCTGTTTTTGAATAGAAACTTCACTCTTGCCCGAGGAGAGCTCGTCACTTCTCTTCGTTTCTTGGCTAAGGAGTGGGGGTGGTCAAAAAACAAGGTTAGCGGCTTCTTAAGCAACCTCGAGCAAGATCAGATGATTCAACGGCCGCATCACTCAAATCGGGACAGGGTTCGGGACAGCCAATTTACGCGGATTTTGATAGTGAATTACCAAAGATTTCAACCCCAGAAAAACGAGGAAAGGGACAGCGAACGGGACACGCGAAGGACACGCAAGGGACAGCAAAGGGACAGGAACAATAATGATAACAATGTTGACAATGATAATAACAATTCCTTTGATCGGTTTTGGGCAGAATATCCTCGAAAAGTATCAAAGAAAAAGGCATGGGATATTTGGAAACGCCTAAAACCAACCCCAGAACTTGCGGAAAAAATCATTGAATCAGTAAAGCTGGCTAAGCAAACGCCTCAATGGAAAAAAGATAATGGCCAGTTTATACCCCACCCCTCAACCTACTTGAACCAAGAGCGTTGGAATGACGAGCTTGGGTCGCCAAAAACAAAGGTCGGAAAATACGATCACTTAATAACCAAAGCATAAACATGGAAAAAATCGAAACCACAATCAAAGAAAGAGAGAACCAACCGGCCCCGCCGTCAACCGCCTGCAAACGATGCGGCAATCAAACCACGCCGAAGTTTATCGCGCTTCTTGGCTGGCGCCAGCAGGATCATTGCGATCCGTGCGGCGCGATCATTGCTCAAGAAAGAGAAAAGCTTGAGGCAGAAAAGCACCGCGAGACGACCATCGAGACATACCTTGCCCGATCCGGCGTGATGCGCGGACTCTTGGCACGAATGACCGTTGAGAACTTTAATCCGCAACTTGCGGGCAAAGCACATGAGATCGCCAAAGAGTACGCTGAAAGCTTTGGCCGGGAGACGACAAATGGCCTCATGCTCTACGGCAAAGCAGGGTCCGGCAAAACACATCTCGCAGTTTCAATAGCACGGCACATTATCGAGAAGAAACAGATTCAGGTAAGGTTCGCCCGAATAGTCGATCTCTTAAGCGAGATCAGAAAAACCTTTGACAACAACGAGCAGTACCGAACTGAAAACGAATCGGAATTAATCCAAAGGTATACCGCTGCGCCACTTCTCATTATCGATGACTTGGGAGCTGAAAAGACCACCGACTGGGTCCGCCAGATTTTATATCAGATCATCGATGAACGCTGGATCGAACAGAAGCCGATCATTGTCACCTCAAATCTCAACCTCGAAGAATTGGAAGCGAGGTTTGAGGAAAGAATAGCTTCCCGAGTCGCTGGCATGTGCCGGCTGGTCGAGTTCCGGGATTATGATTATCGGATAAAAAAACCAACACCATGACTTTAATCACCGGCACGGAAAAACAAATCATGGAAGGTGCGAGAGATTACTGGACGATAGAGGCGATGTCAAAGTATGGCGGCTCGTTCGTGAAAGCCCTTGCCGAAGCGGCGAGGAAAGCCGATAGACAGAACCTCGAAAAGATCAAGACGACATGGGTTGAGTACTGGACAGAGTACGAGAAAACGGGGCGCGAGTTGGAAGAAAAATACGAGCGCGAAAAATAAAAGGTCGAAGTAAAAATTAATTCAACAAACATTATGAGCAGAAAAATAGGAGCGTTATGGATCAAGCAATCGCAGGACGGGAGAAATTACTTGTCCGGCGTGATCCAAGATTTAAGCGGAGACATCAACATCGCTGTCTTCAAGAACGATAAAAAAGAAGCGGACAAACAGCCCGACTATAACATCGTGCTGTCGGAAAGATCGAAGCCGGCCCCTCAGGTCGAAGGAGGCCCGAGTCCAGACGATATACCCTTTTGATGCCCGAATTGAGCGGATTTGCCAAAAACCTTGCCACCTGTTTGCCCCTGTGTGCGATTCTTTGGCAAAAGCCGACCAATGCCACCTGATAAAGCAAAAGGCGAAGGGGGCGCGAAAAATTAAACAATTAATTACAAACAAACTATGGAATCAACAGACAAAGAAGTATTGGAAACGATACTCAAAGCAATAGTAAGCCAGCCCGACAAAGTGTCGGTGACTCGCACGACGGATGAGATGGGCGTGCTTCTCACGGTCAAGCTTGGAGAAGGAGATGCCGGCGTTGTTATCGGCAAGCAAGGCCAGAGCATTAACGCGATTCGAAGTGTCATCAACATCGTAGGTCGAAAAAACCAGGCAAAGGTAAATGTGAAGCTCGATGTGCCAGAGGTGCGCCGAGGGACAGCGAGACCTGAATCCCATCTATGAAAAATAAAAAACTCGAAAAAAGAAAATCGGAATTTGTGCCTGTAGAGAAATGCCGGCCGAATGCTTGGAATCCGAGAGGCATGAACAAAAAAGAGTTTGAAGCTCTCAAGCTCTCCATCCAAGAACACGGACAAACCCAGCCGATCCAGGTCCGTCCGATTAAGGACGGCTACGAAATCATCGGCGGTTACCATCGCTGGCTTGCCATGAAAGAGCTGAAGTTTTTGGAAGTGGAAGTAAACATCACGCCGATAAACGATGACGAGGCGAAAATCTTCAGCTTGCAGGATAACATCCACGGCAATGATGATTTGCTTCGTCTCGGAAAGCTCGTCTACGAACTGACCGAGAAAGGATTCTCGATCAAAAAGATTGCTCAAGTGTATGGCGCGGAAGAAGATGCCCTGAAAGATGCCCTGAAAGTTGCTCACGAAGATATCTCAAAGAAACTGCAGAAGCTCAAGGATGAAATGACCAAAGAAAACTTTGTCGAGCTGTCTTTTATCATTGACGAAAAGCCAAAGGATCAGATCAAAACATTTGTGAAAGAGGTCACAAAATTCGCCGAAGCCAAAGGCGCAGAGGTCGAGTCGGTGAAAGAGAAAATCAATCCGAAAAAGGTAACCATTGCTCTGATTACCTTCAGCGTTACCGGCCCGCAAGCCAAAGTAATAAACCGAGCCATTGAGAAGCTGATCAAGGTCGAGAAAGTGTCGAAATCAAGGGCGCTGGAATTAATTTGCGCTGATTTTTCAGCGGGGAATTAAAGACACGAAAAGACACCAAAAGACACGAAATATGGGGAAATTAAAAGAACTAACAAAAATACACCGAGAAGCGATACGGCTTAAATACGACGGCAATATCGAAAATGAGATTATCGAAAAACTGGCCGCGCAGGGTTTAAAAACCACATCCAATACCCTGAAAACTTGGTTTAGAGCCGGCGGTTTGCTTGAAGTTGAATATGAAAAGTATTGCCACGAGCAGAAAGATATCGAAGCCGGGGTCGAGGCTACTTTGCGCGCGCGGGCCCAACACATCATGAAGGGTGCCGTAAAAACGGCATCGGAGATGTTAGTCGCTCTTATGGGAAGCGATAGAGACGAAGTAAAGCTAAAAGCGGCGATTAAGCTTGTCGAGCGAGAATTTGGCAAAGACATCCAGCCTGTGAGCGGGAATATTACATATGAACAAATCATCAGAGAACTTGAACGAGAAAAAGACGAGTATAGTCAACAGCCTGAAGGAGACGATTAGGTTTTGGAAAAGAGAGCCGAAAAAATATATCGAGCTCGCTCTTCACATCAAGACCAAAGAGAAAAAGCTTATCAAGCTTAAGTTCAACAGAGCCCAGAATCTTATCTATCGGCGGATCAAGAAAATTAAGAACCTAGGCCAACCAATTCGAATCATTATCCTGAAAGCCAGACAAGAAGGCGTCTCAACATTTTGCGAAGCGATGATTTTTGAAAACACGGTCAGCGGTTCGAATGTGAATTCATTGATAGTGGCGCATGAACCTGAATCAACCGAGGAGATATTTCGCATGTCGAAACTTTACTATGACATGCTTCGAGAACCCGTAAAACCGCTTAAGAGATACGACAACAAGAAGCAGTTGGTATTTGAAAACCCCGATGAGAAAACTCGACCAGATAACCCCGGCCTCCGCTCAAAAATGGTCATTGCAACTGCCGGCAAAGTAAAGATTGGTCGAGGGCTGACCATTCAGAATTTTCACGGATCAGAGGTGGCGTTTTGGAAAAATGGAAAAGAATTGATGCTTTCGGTTATGCAGGCGATCCCAGACCTGCCAAACACGATGGTGTTTCTTGAATCAACTGCCAACGGATTCGGGGGCGATGGAGAATACTTTTACAACATAGTTCACGACGCAATTGGCGACAAGAACGATTTTGAACTGATATTCCTGCCGTGGCACCTGATGCCCGAATACTCGATGAGATTCTCCGGCGAAGAAGAAAGGGCGAAATTTGCCGAGACGCTGGACGCTTACGAAAAGGACATCCAGAAAAGATTCAGCCTGACGCTTGAACAATTAAACTGGCGGCGTTGGGCGATCAAAAACAAGTGTGGCGGCGATGTCGACAAGTTCAAGCAGGAATATCCGATCACCATTGAAGAAGCGTTCGTCGCCTCGACAAACACGGTAATTCCCAAAGAGCACATTGAGGCCCAGCGGAAATACATAAGAGAACCGATAGACAAGCTGGATGGCGATGTGCTGATTTATGAGCATGTAAAAAATCATTACTACGCCTTGGGCGCCGATCCGTCCGAAGGCACGGGCAAGGACGATTCGGCATTTACGGTGCTCGACAGGATGACCGGCCGGGAAGTGGCGCACTTCGCAAACAACAGAATCCAATCCGATCTGTTCGCAAGAAAAATGGTGAAAACAGCCGAATATTTTGGCAACGCGATTATAGTGCCAGAAGTAAACGGACATGGCATTGCGGTGCTGAACGAGCTGCAGAAGTTGGAATATCCGAATATCTTCCGGCAGAGATATTATGATCACCCGTCAAAGCAGTGGACTCGAAGATTGGGATGGAAAACCACAAAAATAACAAAGCCATTGATGGTAGACGAGTTCAAACACGGATTGCGTGAAGAGGAAATCGGAATGTCGTCTGCCGCGACGGTAGGTCAAATGCTTACCTTCGTGCATACCAATGAGCCAGATCGGCAGGGAATGGGAGCTGAGACCGGCCAGAAAGATGATCGCCTTATTTCTGCCATGCTCGCATGGCAAGGATTAAAAGACCTTCCATCGGAATTTATACATGACTAATATGCAGTGCAAAAAATGCCAAGAAAAATACCCGAATAAACTCCATCAGGGAATCTGCAAGCTCTGCTGGTCAAAGATCGGCAAGAAATCAAAACGCAAAGGCGCGAGAAATGAGCGAGAGGGCGGCGCGAAGTTTTATGAGAAGGAGTTTGGAATTATGGTTCGAAGAACGCCGCGATCCGGCGGGTTCGGATCATTTATGCCCGGCGACATTATGGCCAGAGGAGAGACCATCCTCAATGATTTTTATATTGAAATGAAAAACTGCGAGCAATGGAAACTGCTTGAATGGTACAAGAAAGCGAGAGAAGAATCCCTTGATTTGGGTCTTTCAAAACTACCGATCATCGATGTCACGCGCAACTTGGAAGATCATTTTATATTCATACGCCGGGATCATTTCGTAAAAATAATTCAAGAATTAGAAGGATACAGGAAAAGCGGTCCGCAGAGGTCGACGGATCGCCAAAATTAATAACAAAGCAATAAACACATGGACGAAGAAAAAAAATTGAACGAGGATCAAGCTCCGGGCGAAGAAGGACAGACAGAGGACACGGGCGATAAGGCCAAAGAAGATGCCGGCGCCGATTCATCCGAAGCCAGCCAAGAAGGAAGCCAGGAGTAATTGATTTCTCACGGGGCGGAGAGTTTTGGCTGTCCGTCTCAATGAGGAATTAAAAACTATGAAAGAAACAATTAGCCACTGTCCATATTGCACCAAGGTTTTATTCAAAGATGCTGTCTTCAAAGACGAGGCGGATTTTGAGACGAATTGCCATCATTGCGGAAAGCCGATCATAGTTTGCGTTGAGAAAAGATTAATTCTCGTGGTGAAGCCGCTCATTAAAATGGACATGAAAAAAGGCCCGAAAGACCCCCGTGGAAAACCTTGTTGATGCACAGAGATATGCTATAATAAAAATACAACTGAATAGTTCTTGCTCTGCGGGGCAAGCGTGAATCGTATATTCCGGGTCTGCGGGCCTGCGATTACAGCTTTGCGAAAGCAAAAATGGGCTGTAGTTGCAGGCCCGTTTTTTATTTGTCGGCCCTTGTCTCTGGCTCTCTTAAAGGTCGAAGCGCATCCATCGACCTCCACCCGAAAGGGTGTAAAAAGGAGCGTTGAGAGGGCCAGAAACAAGGGCCTGACAACCCAGAGCAATAAACAAAAATATGTCGTGGACAAAATTTGAGTCATTGCCGAATTACTTCGGCGGAAAAAGAAAGTTGGTACAGGACATCTTCAAGCACATTAAGAAAAAAGATGGTGTGTTTGTTGATGCATTTCTCGGTGGCGGCTCGGTGAGTTTGTGGGCGAAAGCCAAAGGATACAAAGTGGTTTGCAACGATATTGCCGAGCGATCTTTTATTGTCGGTAAATCTCTTATTGAAAACACGCGGACTTTGATCACCGATGAGGACTTAGCCCGCCTTTTTATAGAAACTAACCACAAGAGTTTTATACAGCAAAACTATGTTCCGAAAGTATTCGTCAAACAGATCGCCGAATTTTTGGATAATGCGTTCGTGATGGTGCGCGACAACTTTATTCCGGGAAGCACCAAGCAATATCTCATGTACCATCTCCTCATTAAATTTATCGGAAGTACCCGGCAGTTCGGAAAGTTTACGCATACCAGAGACACCATTGACCTTTCAAACGAAAGCTATGATTGGCCGCTTCGCTCAAAATCTCACGCGCCAAAAAACATCCGCATGATTGAGCATCCGCTGATCGGGCTTTTGCATCTTAAGAATGTGATCAATCGCGGCATTTTTGATAACCACCAAGAAAACGAAATCCACAAAGGAGATGTTTTTGACTTCCTCAAGAGAGCAAGCGGTGATGTGGTCTACTTTGACCCGCCCTATCCAGAATCAAGCGCATACGAAAACGAATACTATGTTCTTGATTGCATCTTGGCTGAAAAGAAAATCACGAAAGAAGTAAGCGTATTTTCAAAAGCGGACGCCAAGATATTCCTCGAAAAAATGTTTGAGTGCGCCCGACACATTCCGCAGTGGGTCATCTCTCTTGGCCAGACCAACCCCGATACCGGCATCAAGCCAGACGAGCTTTTGAAAGTAGTTCGCAAATACCGCAAAGCAGAGGTCGAAATGCTTGACCATAAATGGAGTGTGTCTAATGCCGGCGGCCGGCCCCAAAGCGACAACATCGAATACATCGTCTACACCCTATGAAATATTTATTGAGAAAAATTAAAGAGTTCATCAATTGGATCATCGGGCTATTCAAAAAATCCTCCGGCATCGCCATTTACGAAGTGCTGGCGATTACGCCGGGCCGAATGCATGCATGGATAGAGTCGAGCGTTGGCCGAATCAGAAAACCGCTCGGATCAATACCCGATACTATTCTCAATTCCTACATTGAAAATGAAAAGTTAAAAACAATGCCGCTATTTTTGAATAAATAATTATGGCCTCAACCGATCAATTAAAAAAATACTACGAGGAGTACGATGACGCCAAGAAAAACTTCTTGTATTACTACAAGCCAGAATTTGATCGCGCCTATAAGCAGTTTGCTCAGTACACCGGCGACAGAGCCAAAGAACTTGAACGGACCACCGAGGGAGAGGTTTGGCAATCGAATGCTTACTGGGGCCAAGTGTTTGCCTATATCAAAATCTTTCTGCAAAAGACCATTGGCATGGCGCCAGATTTCAAACTCGAGGGCAAAAACTCCGAACCTTTAAAACAAGTTATTAACTGGTTGTGGGAAGTCGGCATGAGCGATGACTTGATCGATCACTTCCTGCAGACATTTATTTGCGGCACCAGCCTCGGCAAAGACATTTTGAAAAAAGAAGTCAAAAAGAGGCGCAAGAAAGAGGTTGTCATGATAGAAGAAGAACCGCCAACCGGCCTTTTTGGAGAGATGATCGGCAAGCTTAAGTCCTTTTACAAAAAATTAACCACTAAATCAGAAATTGCGAGCATCACTTTCCGACCCGACTTTGAACCAGTGGATATGTATAACTGCTATCCTCACCCGAGGATGAAAACGCTCTCGGATAAATTGCCCCTCTTTCAGCGTTATGTGTTGACGCTGGACGAGATGAAAGAGCAGTACCCGAATGTGTCTGAAAGTTTTTGGAATCAATTCAAAGACAAAGCCGGCAATGTAGTTTTGCAGGGCGGCGACATTACCGATTACGCATGGGTGAGAAAAGAAGTGTTGACGGAGGCCAGGCAAAACATCAGGGACACGAAATCATCCACTCCATTCACCGGCGGCGATATCGGCATTCCGGCGGACCAGCCGCAGATGAAAGAAAAACTGTTCGAGGTCGTTGAGCGCTGGGTTGACGATCACTTGATTGTGTTTCTGCCGATGTCAGGAACGCCGAAAGAGATAAAAGACATTGATAACCCTTATGACCACAGCGATAAACCTTACAAGAGAATTGTTTTCTTCCCAAGGCCGTTCCAATTCTACGGATTCGGCATAGTGAAGCTTGTGGAGAAACTTCAGGATTTGTTGAACTCCGTCGTTAATCAGCGGGTGGACTCGGTCACCTTAAAAATGCACAGCATGATAGCCGCGGCTCCCGTGGCCATGTCGGGACACAAAAAGGGCATCACGGTGCGGCCGCTTGGAATTTTATGGACAAGCGACCCGAACTCCATAAGAGAGCTGAAATTCGGCGATGTGAATCCGTCCGCCTATATTGAGCCAGACAAGATCAAGGAAATGATGCGGGTCATTATAGGCATCGATGATTACTCGACGCTGAAAGGGACCGACAGAAAAGAAACTGCCACCGTAGCTTCGTTCATGCGCGAAGCGACTCTTGAAGGAGTGAAGCTCTTTTTGATCATGATGCGGAACGCCTACACCGGCCACTTCGATCATTGGATTTCAATGATTAAGCAGTTCTGGACAAAGCGGTCCGTTGTGCCAAAAAAAGCTCTTGCCATTATCGATGATTTTGCTGATACGGATTTTACTCCGCTTGAAGAAAGCTGGATCGGCGAAAACGGAGAGCATTTGCTTTTCAATGACGAATACGAACTATCCATCGAGGCGTCTTCAACTTTGGCGACATCAACCGAACTTAAAAAGGCGAAAGATTTGGAATTATGGGAATTAGTGAAAGATGCCGGCGACATGATTGACGAGGAGTCCGGCCAAATTTACAGCATCAAAAAATTCAAGATTTTAATGAAAGTCATTGATGATTACGGCTGGGAAGCGGAAAACTATGTCGTGCCGAGACAAATTCCCCAAGAGGTCGTTGATAACCAGATAACACCGCCCGTGATTCCACCTGCGGGATTACCGCCGGCAGAGGTCCCGGCGCCCCGAGCCCCGTCCTTACCGGGACGGCGAACAGGAGGAGAATTAGCGGCGGCATTAAGACAATAAACTTATGGCTCACACAGACGAATTAAAAAAAGTAAAAGGAACGAAAACGCCGGCGGTTGAAAAACCGGCCGAGCCGAAACGCGAATTGCCCCGCGTCACTTTTACCGCCGAGGATGTTCCAGAAATCAAGGACTGGAAAATTGGGGGCAAATACTATTTGGAATTGGAAGTCGAACAGGTTGCGGCGGAAAAAGACCGCTACGGATATGAGGGCGAAAAAGAGAGGCCCCTTACCGCGACATTCAAGGTGGTGGCGGTGAAAGCTATGAAGCACGAATCCCACAAAGAGAATAACGATGACGAAAAAAAGAAAGGGATCGAATACGGCAATTATAAAAATCCGAATCGAATCAGCTAAATATATGAGCGAGCAAAATTACACAATCAATAAACAAGCCGAGCAGGATTTAGCGAATCTCTACGAGACGAAATATTTTCAAGCCCTGCAAGCGTTGGTGGACGAGGAATTGGATACCACAAAAACCTACATGCTTAATAAAAAGTTGAGCGCGGACGAACTGCGGTTTTATCAAGGCCGCGCCGAGGGATTAGGGGTTATCCTTCTGCGGATTCAGATGATGCATGACGCGGCTATGAAAGAAACCTAAAAATAAATTATGCCCTACGGACTACCAAAACAAATAAATACACAGACGAACACCGTCAAGGTCGAACGGTGTGTTGAAGAGAATACGGCAAAAGGGATGGATAAAGAACTTGCCATCCGTATTTGCAAAGCATCGGTTATGGGAACGACCAAGCGCAAAAAGAAAAAATAGGGTTTTGCGTGAGGGGTTCAGCTCGGCGCTTTACGAGAATCGAGCTGAACCTCTCAACAAGGTTCTGCGGACGCCTTCCTTCGAGGTCAAAGGAAGGAAGAAGCAATCCGTAACACATTATTCAAACCTATGTCGAAAGAAATTAACGCGGACGCCGATCCCAAAGAGCCCAAAGAATCCTTTGAGGATATCGTGGGAACGGAACAATCCGAAAAAAAATCTTCGGACACTCCCAAAGAGGGAGAACAATCCGATAAAAAACCAGACGCCGCGGGTGAAAAGCCCGAGGAGAAATCTGGCGAAACTCCCGGCGAAGAGGGAGAAAGTCCTGAAGGCGAAACGCCCAAAAAAGGCGGGGAACCTGAAGGCGGAAAACTCTTCTGGGACAAGTTTAAGAATGAAACCGACGCCAAGAAATCTTATGACGAAGCCCAGGGAAAAATTATCGGGCAGGGCAAGGAGTTGAACGAACTCAAAACCCGCGCTAAAGAAAATGAAGATTTTCTGGCGACGCTCGATAAAGCTCTGCTCAAGAATCCCGAACTTGCCGAGCAGTTGAAGTCGGCTATTGCCGGCCAAACCAAAGGCGAGGAAGAGGACGAAGAGCCAGAAGAGGGCGCTCAAGAGGATATCGACGCAAAAATCGAGCGCAAGCTCGAGGAGCGCGAGAACAAGGTCAAGATCAAGAAAGAGCGAGACGCATGGATTGGAGAGCACCCAGAATTCAAAAAGCCAGAAATTGGCCACAAGGTTCTGGATTTGCTTGAAGAAGAAGGTCTGCCTTTCACCGCTAAAACTTTGGATATCGCATACAACTATGTGACCAAAGACAGCCAAGTGAAAAAGGCAAAAGACGAAACGGCCAAAGAGACGGCAAAAAGAGAGGAAGCGGCCACCCTTGAGCGAGAAGAGGCGTCAGCCGTTGGCGGCGGGTCACCGCAGTCCAAAGGCAAAGTCCCTCATGAGAATCCATTTGATGATCTTGTGGGTGATGCAGTAAATCCAAACATAGTGCGGAATTAACTCGGCGGAGATTGAGGTCTTCTTACCGGGAGAATCCGCAAAAACTAAACGCATATGGCTGAACCTACCCATATTCAGGGAACGCGAACGACTCTCAACATTGAGCAGTCGCGGCGCATTCCCGATGTAGATGACAAAATCTACATTCTTGAACCGAACGAATCTCCGTTGACCGCTTTCCTGACGCAAGTCGGAAAGATCGGCGATGGGGGCGGAAAATTCAGAGGACAAGCTCTCCAAAAGAGAACTGTCTACAATCCTGAATTCACCGAATACGAAGATCAGTATTCCGGCGTCTGGTCACAGATTAATAATGTGGCTGGATACACTGCCGGCGATACCGCCCTCGTTGTCGATAACCCCGGCGCGGCAATCTTCACCAAGTATGACCTTGTGAAAGTAACCCGAACGGGTGAAATCATGCGGGTCACTACGGTGAACTACACGACCAACACCTTGACGGTGACTCGTGGAGCTGGTGCGACGGCGGCCGCAGCAATTGTCGACAATGACTGGTTGCTTGTTATCGGCCCGGCATTTGAGGAAGGATCGAAATCAGGCGATTCAAACACGACCAAGCTCGTGAAGGTCACGAATTACACCCAAATCTTCAAAACGAAGTTTGGCGTGACGCTTACCCAGGACGCTTCGAAGCTCTATCCGGCCGAGGTTGCCAAAGACCTTAAGTATTTGCGAGCCAAATACGGAATTGAGCACGCCAAGAAAATTGAGCGCGCTTACTGGTTTGGCGAGAAGAAAGAGGTTGTCGGTCCAGACAACAAACCGCTTCGTTTGAGCGGCGGAATTTTGGAGTCGATCAACGCTGCTGGAAATGTTCAGGATGAAGCGAGCTCGGGACTTACCGAGTCCGAATTCCGAAACTTCCTGCGCGACTACGCCTTCAAGTTCGGCTCATCCGAGAAGTACTTCTTCTGCGGCAACATTGTCTTGGGATATCTCGAAAGTTTTTCGGCTGCCAAGCTCCAAGTTGTTCCCGGCGAAAAAACCTTCGGCGTGGAAGTGCGAAGGTGGATTTCCTCCTTCGGCACGCTGAATGTCGTCAAGCATCCAATGTTTGACAATCAGTATGCAGGCATCGGCGTCGCGCTTGATCTTTCAACGATCAAGCACTGCCCGCTTGTTAACCGAGACACGGCATTGGAAACGAGCATTCAGGAAAACGATGCTGACGAACAGGTTGACCAGTACAAATCTGAAGTTGGTCTTCAGAGAGTCAACTCTGAGAAGAACGCGCTCTTGAAAGGAGTCGTGTAATCCGAGAGAGTGTGATCCCGACTCTCTTATTCAACGGGATATCAGGCGTTGCCCTGACCATCTGGTGCTGATATTTATTGGCGCCAGTGGTTAGGGTGACGCGTTGATGAGGTCGCAACGAACGGTCACTTAAAAAGTCAAAGTCATGCCAACACCGAAATACAACGAAAAAGAGCTTCTGAATCTCGTCCTTGACGAGGTTAATCAAGCCATCAAACAGCGGAGAATAAATCCGTATCTCACGACAGTTCTTCTTGCGTCAGGATCTCGAACCGCATCAGGCGAGGGATCATCCACGGATCTGGAAAATACGAGAGAACTCATCGTGACTTTGGATGTTTCTGCGGCAAGCGGAACATCTCCGACGCTTGATGTAAAAATCCAGCATTCTCCTGACGGAGTGAAATGGTCTGATTTGGGCACTGCATTTGCCCAGAAAACGGGCGTCGCAAGAGAGGTCAAGGTGTTCACCCAATACCACCGCTATGTAAAGGTGGTCTATACCATTGCAGGCACATCGCCGAGCTTTACATTTTCGGTCGAGGCGACGGCGAAAGAATAAATTAACCACACAAATTCTTATGACATTATTTAATTCACGCATTAAAACCCTACGGATCGTGTTGACGCCATCGCGGCCGATTTTTGAGCAAGGCGTTCGACTCGGCGATACGCAGGGAAAGTATGTTCAGTTTGAAAACGGCCGTTTCCAAACTGACGACAAGGAAGTCGTCGAGAAGCTGGAAAAACTCCCGACATTCGGGGTTGATTTCTGGCGAATTTCTGAGGAATCGGCGCAAACAACGCCGAAAGACAAGTCGCAACAAAATACGGAAAGCGATCTTGAATCGCTGACCAAAGCAGAGCTTCTTGCTCTTGCTAAAGAGAAGAAGATCGAGGTCGAAGAAGGCCTACCAAAGGCAGAAATTATCGAGCGTCTCAAGACGCAATAACCTTATGGAGTACAAAATCGCAAAAATTGAAAAGACAAACGACGGCATTGAGGTAGGGGTGCAATTCCTCGAGGACGAGGAAGTCGTTGATTCCAGAAAATACCTCTACGAAGCATCGCTTGAACAAGACGAGATGGAATCAGCGGTCAGGAAAGACGCGGAAGGTGTTATCGCCGATTACGAACTCCGCGCCACGAACGCAGAAAGAGATCGGCGAGAAAAAGAAGTCGATACGAAAGTCGAGGGATTGAAAGAATCCTTCGGACTTGAGTAATTTGAGGTCAAATAAATTAATCAAATCACTACCATGACTAATCTTGAAAAAAGAGGATCATTCCGTCTCAAGCAGAATATCGAATATGTTCTGCGAGACAAAAACGGCAAAGTAAAACAGCTTTGGAACGAGAACGCCGTCGCCCGATTCTTCAGAGAAGAACTCGGCATCAGCCTTCCTCGTGTTCCTTTGCTCTTCGGTTTCTGGGGCCTGACGCTTAACATTCATAACCTTGTTGTGAATGCAGGCATGGCCGGCGTTGCTTCCCGAATCAATGGAGCTGGCGGCGAAGCGGCATTTACCTTTATCGCCATCGGCACTGGCGTTGTCGCGCCGGCGGCCGGCGACACTGCGCTTGGCGCAGAAATCACCACTGGCGGCGGCGCTCGAGCGGCCGCAACCGCATCTCGAGTCACCACCGATGTCACGAACGACACGGCCCAGCTCGTGCTTACCTACAACTTCACCCTGAGCTTTGCAGTGACCGAGTCCGGCGCGTTGAACGCGGCCGCGGCAGGCGTACTGCTTGCCCGTCAAACCTTCAGCGCGATCAACGTCGCAAACGGCGACAGCTTGCAGGTCACTTGGAAGTTCGATGTCGACTAACGCTTGAGCCTGAGGTCGGCTGAAGCGTCACAAAGCCCGATGAAAGAGTTTGAAAATAGGGCTTTATCATCGTTGATTTGCTGTCCCCGAATGCCAAAATTACGAGCGTTCAAAATTTGGTATAGCGACAAAACCTTTGATTCCACTCAGGCAGTGGCAAGGGATGTTTTTGGCGCGTGGAAAGAAGCTCCTGACCAAGATATACAGGTGGTTATGTTTTATTTTGATGAAAATGACAGCTTGGATCGTCCGACCAGAAAGTATATGCGGGGAGAAGATTTCTATGCGATGGACGCAACCGAGAATCTTTCCGAACATTTTGACGATATTACAAAAGTGAAAGGTGTGGTGAAGTACGGAAAATATACCACCAATGAAAATATCACGAAACTTGAAGTCGAATCTTTTGATGATTACGGAGAAGGATGGCTATGGCAGAAGCCGCCAGCTCCAGTTGATACGGTAATAAAACCAGACCCAATTTGATATGGCTGACTATAAACTAAAAGCTAAAAACTCTGACCTTACTGGTGGCGCTGACTTCAGTAAAGAACTTTCAATTGATACCGAAGCGGCGAGTTCGCTTACTATTGCGGTTGCAAACGGTGCAAGTGAGACGAGTTATGGATTTACCAAGCTGCATAAACCGAGTAATGCTGATTGGGAGACGGCTACTCTTTCTCCAATAATTAAAGTTACTACTGCCAACTCTTTGATGTTCTTTAGGGCATCTGCGTCTCGTGTTGATAAAGCGGGTGTGGTGCAAGAGACAAGCGCACAGTCACCCGAAGTTCAATTAGACCTCATTGGTTCATATAGCGTAGTGATTCCCTCAACAAACTGGGCTGCGGGGAATTGCGATGACCGTCTTCGTATCAATTATGTTTTCCGAAGCACCAACGGTCACGGCGGCGCTATATCGGTTGTCATTGAAATAGGTGTAACAAATAGTGGTACTACCACCTCTATTACCGAGCACACTGGTACTTGCAAAGGAACTTTCGTAAAAAAACTTCGTCAATACAAGCCAGACCACAAAACCATTATCGCCGAGGGAGGCACTACGGGTGGTGATGGAATCACAAATAATATCTTTCTTGATTCTTTGGTTGCTTCACTCGATAGGGTGGATAAATTGACTCACAAAATTGAGCGTGAGGCGATAGGGACTGCTTTTGACAATGTGGCAAATGCAACCGCCCGTCAGATTCTTTATGATCCATCCTCGCCTAAAATCAGACGTTCGCATTCAATCGTCTATGACAGCGTAAATAAGCGATACCTTCTCTTTGGCGGATGGAATGGCACTTCACCACGCTATAACGACGTTTGGGAACTTTCGGCAGATGACCGCTATGGTTCATCTCCGCCACAATGGAGAAAATTAAATCCGACAGGAACTCCGCCATCCGCACGAACTACTCATCTTGCTTTTTTTGACGCTACTGGCAACCGAATGATCATTCACGGCGGGTATGACGGTGCCGATAAAAACGACACTTACGCACTTGATGTTGCGACCAGATATAGCGAAGCGTGGACAACGCTCTCTCCAACCGGCACTGCTCCTACCGCACGAAGTCAGGCGGCTGGCGCTTGGAAAAACTCTGCAAGAAAAGCATATATTCAGGGCGGTTTGGTTGGCGCAGGCGATTATAGAAACGACCTTTTTGAACTTGACCTTACTACGACAAACGGAGCGTGGACTCAATTGAAAGCTGAAGATGCGGCAGGCAATCCTCCAAGTCGAGCAGATGCCTCGATGATTTTTGATATTACAAACAACCGCCTACTCATTTTCGGCGGATATGATGGCACAAACCGACTGAACGATCTCTGGAGATGGGATGTCGCTGGCGCTTCGTTTGCTGAAGTTGCCGACGGCACTCCGCCAGGAGTGCGGCAAATGCATGTGGCCGTCTACGATGAAAATAATCCAAGAATGATTATTTGGGGTGGACGGAATGGCACTGCTTCTTCAAATTATCTTTCCGAGATTTGGGAACTGAACACTACATCCGGGAGTGAAGCGTGGACTGATAGAAGCCAAGCGGCGGGAGAAAAAATACCCGGCACTCGTTCGTCTGCCGCCTGTTTTGATGCGGTCAACAAGATAATGGTTATATTCGGCGGTGAAGATTCGGCATTGGCGCAACATAAACACGCATATTTTATTGATCTCGCTACGTCCGGCTCTGCGCCAATGTACGGGGCACTTCACAATAATTGGCTTTGGGGTCGTGATGCGCACGGCTATGCTTACAATCCTGACCGAGATGAATCTCTTGTCTTCGGCGGTTTTGCGCGTTTGGTTGAGGACACGCTTGCAGAAGGAGAACACGTAAATGAGTTTTGGATTTACGACCACGCCAATGGGGAATGGTATCAGCCAATTCTTAATACGATGTTCGGAATGCCAGAACGAGAAGGCGCAACGATTATCTACGACACCTTTAGAGATCGCTACATCATATTTGGCGGCTTGAGCGGTAATAATACTCTTAACAACACGTATCTCAATGATGTTTGGGAACTAAAAGCCAGTGCCGTGGGAGCTTTAGGGGTTTATACGCTTACCAAATTAAATCCTACGGGAACGAAACCAGCCGCCCGATGGCTACACGCCGCAGTGTACGATGCAACCAATGACCGAATGATTGTATTTGGCGGCGATGACGGCTCAAACTTTTTGAACGACGTGAAAGCCCTCTCTTTTTCTGGAGGAGTTAACGGCGCGTGGAGCGCAATTACTCCCACCGGGACCGCGCCATCTGCTCGCCGACAGCCAGCATATGCAATTGACACTGGAGAAAACGTGATGCTGATTTCTCACGGTGGTACTGGTGTGAACTCTTTTGCTGGCGATACATTCAAATTGACTCTCACATCAGGTTCAGAAGCGTGGGGAAGCGTTACGGGGACAGGTGCGCCATCTAATCGCCGTGGCATGACCGCTATCTATCGTTCGACTGATGATGCTTTTTATTTCTTTGGCGGGTACAACGGCACAACTAATTTTGATGAACTTTGGAAGCTGACTTTTGGGGCAACCCCAGCGTGGTCAGCCGTAGCTGACACAAGTCCACCAGCAGGGAGACGTTCTCACTCTGGGACATTCTCCACTGTGGGAGGGAAGATGCTTATTTACGGGGGACGCGATGATACGGAGATATCATTTAATGGTCTTGGTGCAGAAACGTGGGAGTACGACATTGCTGGCAATACGTGGACAAAGAAAGACCCCAAAATCTATATTCGGGGCGGAGATGACGTAACTGGGCTTGCCGCTTCCACTGCTTACCACTGGCAATCGTGGGTTAGTGGAACATCTGGGTTGGACTCCGATAAGGTTTCGGCATTTGCCAATGCGGAATCTGCAACTGACTTTACTACGGCGGCTGGGCAGGCATTTACACAGGCGCTTAATGAAGCAATCGCTCTTGTTGATTCCGTGCCGAAGCAGGCCCAGAAAGCCGCCAACGAAGTGTTGTTAATCGTTGACTCTTTGGCAAGAAGCGCGGCTCGAACATTTTCAGAAGTCGTGGCGATAGCCGGCTCGATATCAAATCAGGCACAAAAGACATTCTCGGAAATTGTCTCGGTTGCCGATTCGCTCATAAGGCAGGGGCAAAAGAATTTAGCCGAAGTCGTGGCAATAGTTGACTCTCTTCTTACGCAATCAACGCTTTTCAGAACCTTCTCCGAGATAGTAGCGATAGTCGATTCTTCGGCGAAACAAACAATTCGAGCATTCAACGAGGTCGTGTCTATAACGGATACGATAATGAAGCAGGCGATCAAAGCATTTGCCGAGTCGATTATTGTTGTCGATGTTTTGGCACGACAAACAAGCCGCATTTTTGCGGAGACGATAATCATTGTCGATTCCATGGCAAGACAAGCGGCGAAATCGTTCAGCGAATTTATTTTAATCGTTGATTCTCTCGTGGTAAAAATTACCGCCAAGATTTTTGAAGAAGCTGTGTCTATTGCGGACGGCATCCAGCGAAGCGCGGCAAGAGCCCTAAATGAAGTAATAATTATTATTGACACAAAACTATTACAGCCAGTCAAAACATTTGTTGAGGCAGTGATTATTGCGGATACCCTGTCGGTGATAAAACTCTTTCTCAAAGAATTCAACGAGGCGGTATCGATGGTGGATTCCGTCTTCAAAGATATTGGGAAGCTGATGACAACAGAAATTGTGCTGGTTGCCGATAGCGCGGCGAGATTAAGCGGGAAAAATCTGCAAGACACGGTCATTATTGCTGACTCGATCTCAAAAGAAAGCCGGCGGAATATTTTGGAATCTGTGCTGGTGGCAGATACTTCCATCCGGCAAGGGATCAAGACGTTCGGAGAAGCACTGACGCTGGCCGACAGCTTCTTCCGAACTTGGACGATCCAGAGGGTATTCGATGAGGTCGTTGTCATTGCCGACGCTTTATCGCGGCAAGTTCAAAAAGCATTCAGCGAAGTGGTGGCAATTGTGGATGTAGCCATTGGAAAAACAATATCCAAAGTTTTATCAGAAATAGTCGCGGTAGCGGATGCAATCGGGAAACAGGCAAACAGGATTTTTAGTGAAGCTGTAGCGGTGACCGACAGCATTGTCCGTTCTGCCGCAAAACTTTTGAGCGATGCGGTGATCATCGCCGATATTCTCTCGGCGGTGGCGGTAATTAAGAAAGAGCTTGTCGAGGCGGTTTTACTGGTTGATTCAGCAATAAAAAACGTCACAAAGTTGATGACAACAGAAATTGTGCTGGTTGCAGACAGCGCGGCGAGATTAGTAGCAAAAAACCTGCAAGACGCAGTTATCGTTGCCGACTCTATCTTAAAAGAAAGCCGACGGATCATCCTTGAATCGGTTTTGCTTATAGACACATCGTTCCGACAAGGGATCAAAACGCTTGGAGAAGTAGTGACGCTTGCCGACAGCTTTTTGAGAACTTGGACTTTGCAGAGGGTGTTCAATGAGATTGTCGTTATTGCCGATTCAGTATCCAAACAAGCCCAAAGAGCATTCAGCGAGACGGTAGCTGTTATAGATTCCGTGGCGCGATCAATCCAGAAATCATTTGCGGAAGTTATTGCCATAGCAGATTCGTTTTTAAGGCAGGCCCAGAAAATGCTTCTGGAGATTTTGGCTATTGCCGACAGCATCGTAAACCAGCTGACAGCGACCAGAACCTTTGCGGAAGTAGTCGCCATAACCGATGCGGTTCTAAAACTGGCTAGCAGAAGTTTTGCAGAAGTCGTGGCAATAGCGGACTCCATAATCCGGGCTCCGCAGAAAGCCCTCAGTGAAGCGATGACAATTACCGACACGGCGATCAAAGAGGTTCAACGAACATTTATCGAAGCCCTAGCAATAACGGATTCATCGATCAAACAAGCTATTCGAGCGTTCTCCGAATCAGTGATTATTGCAGATACCGCTCAGGCCATAAAAACTTTTGTCAGAGATTTGGCAGAAGTTATCGCTGTTATTGATTCAATGGCCAAACAGACCAGCAGAAGTTTGGCAGAAGTTGTCGCGGTTACCGATTCTTTGATCCGCTCTGCGGTCAAGCTTGCGAGTGAATCAATCATCGTGGCCGATACAGCGGTCCGGCAAACAGCCAGAACGCTAAGCGAGATAGTGAGTGTAGCAGATACTTTTGTAAAACAGGCCGGCAAGGTTCTAAGTGACGCGATTTCTATAGTTGATTCATTCACAGCAAAAATAACCGCCAAGATTCTTGCGGAAGTCGTGATTATCGCCGATGCCATAGAAAAACAAACAGGGCAAATTTTGAGCGAGATCGTAGCAATTGCGGACAGCGTAATTCGGCAGGCCGGGAAAGTTTTAAGCGATGCCATAACCATAGCGGACGATTTCACCCGACTGATTACCGCTCAGCGAATCTTATCGGAAGCGATACTTATTGCCGATACCGCCGCTAAAAGAATCGAGAAAGTATTTGCGGACGCTGTGTTCGTTGCTGACTCATTAGTCCGATCGGCGGGTAGGACGTTAACCGAGGCAGTGATTCTCGCCGATTCAATCATCAGGCAGACAGCGAGAGTATTTGCGGAAGCGGTCATCATCGCGGACATCGCAAGGAGCCAGGCACAAAAGACATTCGGAGAAATTATATCGATCATCGATAGTTTGAGCCGACAGATTTCTCGCGCATTTGCCGAAGCGGTGCTGATAGCCGATTCGGTTTCAAAGACGGCTCAAAGAATATTTCAAGAAATCGTCTCGGTTGCAGACGCGCTCATAAAAACCGCTGGCAAAGCTCTAAACGAAATCGTCAGTATTGCCGATTCGATATCAAAACAAGGCATCAGAACATTAAGCGAAATTATCGCAATCGCTGACTCTGTTCTAAAGCAGGGAATCAAAACTTTAGCGGATACAGTGCTATTGGCGGATTCGATTATTAATCAAGCGGGCAAAAAATTATCTGAAGCGATAACCATCGTGGATACAATGTTCCGGCAACTCTACCAGCTTACGCTTTCGGAGATCATTGCTATTGCGGACACGCTCGCAAAAACACCCCAAAAAATCTTCCAAGAAGCAGTGGCAATTGCCGATGCTATCAGCAAGACGACTGGACATATACTCTCGGACGCTATCTCCATCACTGACACAATTCAGAAACAGGCCGGGATGGTATTTGCGGAGATTGTCGCTGTCGCTGACTCGGCAAGAGCGACAGCAGAAAAGGTATTGAAAGAAGTGATGCTGATCGTAGACACCATTTCGAGAGTCACGTCATTCAGCAGAATTTATCAAGAAGCGGTTACAATTGCGGATTCCGTTCTGAAAACCAGCGCGAGAACATTCGCTGAAGCGGTGAGTATAGCAGATTCGTTCGCAAAACTTCTGACGAGATACGCCAACCTTAATGAGATCGTGCAGATTGCCGACTCCATAGGCCGGGCGATATCGAAAGTTATTCAGGAATTAATAAGAATCACCGGCATCGGGGACTTCAAGCGTCTGCTCATGCCGGGAATCAAAGTGGCGATCCAATTTCTTGCCGCCAAAGTCGGGATTCTATTGATGAGCACAAGATCGCTTATTGAACTAAAGAAAGAGCAAAGGCAAACAGAACTTACAAAGGTGAAGCAGGATATCGCCATGAAGAGCGTCAAAACCGGGGTCGAAATACAAGGCGCGAAAAAAGACATCACATTATATGGCCAGCATTAAAATCGTACAAAACGACACGAAACCATATCTTGAGTTTGAAATAACTCAAGACGGAGCCCCCGTTGATCTTACCGGCGCGACGGTGAAATTTTACATGAAGGATTCAACCACCGGGTCCGTGAAGGTCAACGGAAGCCTCTGCACGATCACCGACGCGACAAAAGGAAAATGTCGCTATGTTTGGGCGGCCGTAGACACGAACACTGTCGGCACTTATGTCGGAGAAGTTGAGGTCACTTTCGCCGACGCCAAAATTCAGACCGGCTACAAGCAAATCATCATCGTGATCCGCGATGACATCTAAATTTTATGAATAGAGGAGAAATAAAAACTGCAATAAAAAATCAAGTGGACGATCAGAGCGTAACCAGCACTCTGCTTGATGAGTGGATTCAAGCCGCTGATGACCGCGTGCAAATTTGGCGTCCGCCGGCCGACCAAAGCCAGAGCTTTGACTACTGGGACTATCTGAAAGACCAGAAAAACTACACGACGGTGAAAGACCAGAATAAATATCCGATACCAGACGAATACCGAGCGTTTATTGAATTGAAAATCGGAAAGGATACCGAGCCCTACCGGCTGGTTGATTTCTTGGATCGGGAAGAATTTGACAATCATATCGTTTGGATTCTCGGCAAGTTTTTCTATGCGAAGAAAACGCCCTCGGTGGACGGCGACACGATGGTGTTCACTTTTGCACGCATGTCAGATGCGTTTGCTTCGGATAATGACGAGCCAGAAATTGAACGGCCATATCACCAGGCCCATGTGGCGTTCGGGAAGTCGAGATACTACAACCAGCAGGGAGATTCCGAATTGGAGAATCAGAACTTGAACGAGTTTGAAAAGATCATGATGAATAAATGGAGAGATCAAGAACAAGCGCGGATGGCGTCTGCAAGAGAGTCGGCATCCATCCCTAAAAACTTTTTAGTGTAGCGATATGGCATTACCGAGAAAAATTTGGAAATTATCAAGATTCGACAAGGGAGTCGGGAATGTGAACGCCCCAGGCATGTTTTGGTGGTCGCAGGGTTTAGATTTTGAATCATCGCCGCCCTATATCCGCGTTGCCGCAAAGATGATCAAAGAAGCGGACAGCGCGTCTGTCACCACGCTTGGCGATATTTTCTGGGGAACGATTTTTGACAGCACCAACTGGGCGATCAATATGCTGGACGGCAAGGTTTTCAAATTCATCTACCCCAGCTGGACGGAAGTTCACGACAATGTGAATGCATGGGGTGGGCTTGGACTCTTCGGCGACAGCCAGATAGAAAACTTCACCGAGAAAGGATTTCTATATTTTGCTTCGAACGGATGGGCGGGACGCTATCAGCGCGAAACTGACACTTGGACTGACTCGTGGCAGAGCTTCGCGGTATCGAACAATGCTGAACTTTGCCCGATCACAAAATTTCTCAAGTTCGTCTGTTTTGGCAACGAGCGATATCTAGCTACTTGGGACACCGCTGCAAGTTCGTGGAACGCGACCCGAATCGCACTTCCGCTCGGATACAGGATCAAATGGCTCATGCCGCTCACCGATTACTTGGTGATATCGGCGCATCACAACGCCTTCGGCTCCGCTCTCTTTTTCTGGGACGGGATCTCGGGGACTTACAACCGAGTTCTTCAGCTGCCGAATGTTCGGTCTCTTGCCGGCGCGGTAGACAAG
>Ga0082335_1002731_pt1 | contig 31834 bp, 28 predicted proteins | sample Subgrocontami58m_FD_72375 | JGI IMG/M metagenome (GOLD analysis project Ga0082335, IMG submission 72375) | Subsurface groundwater microbial communities from S. Glens Falls, New York, USA - GMW37 contaminated, 5.8 m (SPADES assembly) (version 2) ...
TGTCGGGAAAAGTCAAATTCAGTTTGCACAGCCCGGGACGGCGAGATGCCGGACCTGACGGGGCTGCCCGCGTTCCTGCAGATAGCATCCGGTAGTTGACAGTCGCGTGACCCGACTGCTAAAGTAAGAAATTACGGTCGCCTTTTTGTGTAGTCGGCGGCCGCCCCGCAAGACGGGGGAGGGTCATGCAACCATATGCCTATCTACGAATACGAATGCGCCAGGTGCCATAACCACTTCGAGCGGCGCCAGGGCTTCGACGAGGCACCCATCACGGCCTGCCCGGAGTGCAAGGGCAAGGCGAGCCGCGTCATTCAGGCCGTCTCCGTCGTCTACAAGGGGTCCGGCTGGTACGTCACGGACTACGCGCGCAAGAGCATCGTGGGCGCCAACGGGACCAAGACGTCCGAGTCGCCCGCGGACACGAAGGGCGCCGAGAAGCCCGCTGAAAAGCCCGCGGAGACAGCCAAGCAGGCCGTCGCCAGTGGCGGCAAGTCGGACGCGCCCAGGAGCGAGACCAAGGCGTCGCCCAAGGCCGCTTCCAAGGCTTCCTCCTCCGAGGCCAAGGGGGCATAGCACGTGCGGGCGCTCCTCCAGCGCGTGACCCGCGCCTCGGTCACCGTGGGAGAGGAGACCATCGGGAGCATCGGCCCCGGACTGGTCGTCTTCCTGGGCGTCGGCGCGGGCGACACGGAGGCAGACGCCTGCCTTCTGGCCGACAAGCTCCTCCATCTCCGCATCTTCGCCGACGACGCCGGCAAGTTCAACCGCTCCGCGCTGGACACGCGCGTGGACATCCTCGTCGTCAGCCAGTTCACGCTCTACGCCGACGCCCGCAAGGGCCGCCGCCCCAGCTTCACGGAGGCCGCTCCCCCGGCACTGGCCGAGTCGCTCTACAATCGCGTCGTGGAGCTGCTGCGCGCCTCCGGCCTGACGGTGGAGACGGGCCGGTTCGCGGCGCACATGCGCGTGGAACTGGTGAACGACGGGCCGGTGACCATCTGGCTGGACTCGCGGGCGTAGGGGCTGGCCCTCGGTCTGCCACAACCGCTGGCGCCGCGACTCCATCCCCAACTCTCCGCCTTCCGCGCGGGGAAGGGGCAACGCGCACAAATGACCATCTGGCGTTAGCTTTGCGAATCAGCCTGTCGCGCCGTCGCAGAGCTTTTCGAGGACCAACGGCATAATCACTTCTGTATGTTCGCTTTTTATCATAGCCGTTCGAGCGGGTTCCACTCGCCCCGATCTCAGGCAATCCTTTCCTTGCGCTCTGGCGTCAGGATTCTGGGCGTTGAAGAGTGGGTCGGCTGACTCACTACTGTGGCATCACGCACCCCGTAGACGGGGAGACGGAGGAGAGTCGAACTCGCCCTCAAACGCGAACTGGTTCTGGTAGCTTGATATGCCCGCCACGAGTCTTTCCATTTGGGTCTGGCTCTCAAGCTCAGGTCACGCTTTACCGATCGGTCCGTATCCTGGGGTCCAAGACATCCCTCAACGCATCGCCCAGCAGACTGAAGCTGAACACGCTTACTGTAATGACCAGGCCAGGAAAAATGGCCATCCAGGGAGCGGCCTCTACGTACTTCGTTGCCGCGCCTACCAGCATGTTGCCCCATGAGGGTTCCGGCGGCGGGACACCCAGCCCCAGGAAACTCAGCGAAGCTTCGACGAGCACACCGGACGCGATTTGGACGGTGCAAACCACCAGCCAGGGAGCGAGGCAGTTAGGCAGCATGTGATATAGAATAGTCCGCCTGTCGCTGCACCCAATGGCTTTGGTGGACTCAATGTACATGGCCTCTTTGACGGAGAGAGCGCGCGAGCGGATTGTTCGGGCCGACCGGGGGATGAAAGGGACACTGACAGCAATAGCAGCGTTGAGTAGGGACGGCCCCAGTGCGGCCACCATCGCCAATGCGAGCACCATCATGGGAAAGCTCATGAGCACGTCCATGACGCGCTGCGCCGCACTGTCCGCAACCCCGCCTTTGAACGCCGTGATAAGGCCGATGATGCCGCCGAGCATGGACCCGGCCAACGCACCGAGCACACCCACGTACAGAGACGCCCGCGTCCCGTAGATAATTCGACTCAGCTGGTCTCTGCCCAGGTCATCCGTACCCAGAATGAACGTCGCGTTTGGAGCCTCGAGAACATGCTCGGGCCGCAATGCATACGGATTGAATGGGGCAAGCAATGGCCCGGCCACCGCGAGCACAATGAAGACACCTGTCACGACCGCACCAGCCATCCCCAGCGGCTTGTGTCTGGCGAAGCGAGCCGTATGCCACCAGATACCGCGCGCAGGCCGCTGCAGCGATGTGCTTGCGGCCCCTGGTACAAGCGTGTGCGTGCTTCCTGAAGACATCGTATTCCCTACGGGTGGATGTGCGGGCGCTCGTGTAGCAAGCGTGTCCCGTTATGAATAGCGAATCCGCGGATCAAGAAGGCCATACAGCAGGTCCTGTGCCAGGTTCGTCAGCGCTACAACCAGAGCCAGGAACAGGATGATCGCCTGTGCGGTAGGAACATCGCGGCGATAGATCGCTTCCACGATGAAGCTGCCCATGCCGGGTAGATTGAAAACGTGCTCCAGCACGATAAGCGCGCCGAACAAATAGGCGAACTCCATGAAGACGATAGTGATGATGGGCAGCAGAGCGTTCGCTAAGGCATGTCGCAACAGCACCGCGCGTTCAAGCAAGCCCTTAGCCCGCGCCGTACGCACGAAGTCCTCGTTCAGCACTTCCAGCATGCATGACCGTGTCATGCGGGCGGTGACGGCCGTTTGGCGAAAGCCCAATACGAAGGCCGGTGCCGCCATCATCAGAAGATTCTCGATTGGGTTCTCGATGAGACTGCTGTAGCTTATCGGCGGGAGCCATCTGAACACGGTGACGAGAGTGATGATGACCATGATTCCCAGCCAGAAGTTCGGAATGGCTTGGCCGCAGTAGGCCACAGAGCGCACGGCGTAGTCGAACAGAGTCTCCCGCTTGATCGCTGACACGATGCCCGCGGGGACGCCTATGATCACTGACAGGATAACACCCAGAGAGACAAGCTCCAGGCTCACCGGAATACGCACAATTAGCTCGTCCATAATCGGTCGGCCGGTCCAAAGGGAATTGCCCAAGTCTAATCGGAGCACTCCCCAGAGCCACGACAGGAACTGCTCGTACAGCGGACGGTTCAAGCCCAAGTGCTCACGGAGTTGCTCCACGGCGACTGAACTGGCGCGGGCTTCCTCACCGAGGATGAGTTGCGCCACGTCACCGGGGAGCACCTGCATGACGAAGAATACGAAAAGGGCCGCTCCAAGGACGACGGGAATGAAAAGGAGGAGCCTTCGCACCAGGTAAGCTGTCATCCTACAGTCCTTGGAGCGGCGTCACCGGACTCGTACTGCTATTTGTCCAGCCAGACATCGCGGAAGTTGTTGTTGCCGAGCCCCACCTGAGGCGACGCATAACCCTTCACATAGCCCCACCAGGCCTGCGCGTTGATAGGGAAATAGGCCGGGCGGAGGAGGAACTGCTCAAGGAGCCTGCGCTGAATATCAGAGACTATAGTCTTGCGCTCCGCAACGTTCAGCGTTCGGGCCTGCTTGTCAATCAGACCATCAAGCTCCTTGTCGCTGTAGCCGGACGCGTTGTTCGGGGAGTCCGACCGGAAGTAAACAAGATAGTAATCAGGGTCCGCTATGGCGACCGGGTACACGCCATGCGCTACTTCGAATGTCCCATCGGAAAGGCTCTTGAAGAGCGTCGCGTCGTCAACGGTCTTGATAGCGAGATTGAAGCCCGCACGTCGGACCTGCTCGCCTAGTACCTCCCCACTGCGCACCCACTCGGCGCCGCGGCGGGCCTGGTAAGGGAGCGAGAGGCCGTTGGGATAGCCCGCCTCGGCAAGCAGCTTCTTCGCCGCGTCAATGTCCTGCGGGGTTACACGCTTAACGCCTGGGATGGCAGCCAGTTCGTTCTTGGGCAGGCTCCAGTCGACGCTCGCGGACATTATGCCGCCCGGCGCGCCGTCGCCAGGCGCGACCAGCCGGATGAGCTCTGGCTGGTCATAGACCAGGAAGAAGGCTTTGCGCACACGGATGTCCTTGAACGGCTCCTTCGTTACGTTCAGGGTCGGACCGAAGTAGGAGAGCGTCTCCGATTGTTGGAAGATGATCCCCGGCGTGCTTTTCTTGAGGATCTCGATGTCCCGGGCGGTGATGCCCGTTGATGATTGCGGGCTCATGTCCACTCTTCCGGCGCGCAGGGCGGCAAGCTGCGTGGCAGGGTCCGCAATGATCAGCGTCGTTACGCCGTCCAGGTACGGCCTGTCTTTAAGGAAATAGTCTTTGTTCTTCACGAGGTCAATACGCGTTCCCCGTGCCCATCTCTGGAACTTGAACGGGCCTGTGCCGACAGGGTTGTCTTTCATTTGCCCACGCGCGGCTACGACGTGCTGCGGCATGATCAATGACCCTTCGTCAGACACCAGGTCAAGGAAACTAGCGGAAGGACGCTTCAGGGTGAACTGCACCGTGGATGGGTCGGGTGTCTTAATGGACTGAATCAGGTCGCTGTAGAGGCCGCCCCGCGGGCTGACCGTACCAATGGGCGGGTCAGCGGCGCGCTCGAAGCTGAACTTGATGTCAGCGGCGGTCAAGGGTGCGCCGTCGTGCCACTTGACGCCGTTTCTAAGCCGGAATGTATAGCTCTGCCCGTCCGGGCTCGCCTGCCACTGTTCCGCCAGGTCACCCGTGAGTTTGCCGCCCGCGTTGAGGTCGCGCATGACCAGGAGACTGAACACGGGCACCCACGGCCAGATGTGAATGTAGCTGGGCAACTGTGTTATGTCAGAGTTGGCTGGCTCCACACGCTGATAGCGCTGGACGACACCGCCGTACTTGGCGTTCTGCGCAGCCGGAGCTGCGGGAGCACTTGCCCGCGGCGTGGCCGTGGGAGATGGCCCCGAAGTGGATGGCGCGGCTGGAGAACTCGGTGCTGGCGCAGCGGGAGCGGCCGTTGGAGCCGCGGCAGGGCGTGATGGAGCAGGCGGGTTCGCCGCTGGCGGCGCCGCGCTGGGAGCGCATGCGCCGAGAACGATGCTCAGGCTGAGCGAGCAGGCGGCCAGTACACGGAGATGACCACGGAGCGATAGCATGTGAGTCTCCTCCCTCATGCGATATTGTTGGCGCTTGGACAATGGCCGGTGTAACCGCAGGGCACTGATACTACAACATTAACCGTACGTCGCCGCAAGATGTAAAACGCCTTGTTTTTGATTCATTAACGGCGCTAATGCGCAGGCTTCCCTTCGGCGCTACGACGACGTATAAGCATCGTGTGCATGTACGTCATCACGACCTCGTCATCCTGGTTCTTGACAGAGCGCCGCGTTGTCACGACTCCGCGGTCGGTGTGACGTGTCTCTTTCTTGTCGGTGAACTCGACATCCACATGGATGGTGTCGTTGCAGAACACCGGCTTCGTCGCACGAAGCTGGTCAATGCCTAGAAAGCCCATCGCCGTGCCCTGCGTCCAGCCCAGCTGCACACTCAGCCCCATGGAGATGCTGAGCACAAGCGTGCCCTGGGCGAACCTTCGACCGAACAAGCTGCTCTTCTTGACGTATTCCATATCGGTGAATAGCGGCTCGAGCGTGCCCGCCATCCCTGCGAAGAGAACAATATCCGTCTCCGTGATCGTACGCCCGGGTGTCACCAGCTTGTCGCCGACCTTGACATCTTCGAAGAACTTCGGTTCCATGTTTCCTCCACGAACTCGCAGGTTTAGACTAAGGCCTTCTCGACGCGCAGCCGCGCCAGAGCGGCGCTGTCGATGCCAAGTAGCTCCTGAAGATAACGGTCCGTATGCTCCCCAAGCAGCGGAGCGGGCCGCACGATGCTCGCCGGCGTTCGCGAGAAGGCCCACGGGGGCCGAAGGCAAACAACACATCCGGCCTCGGGGTGCTGAATGGTCTGAATGCAGCCACGTTCCGCTAGATGGGGGTCCTCGCACAGGTCTTGACTGCTGAAGGACGGCATGGCGGCCACGCCCACCTCCTGAAACAGCTTCATCAACTCCTTCTTGTCCCGCCCGCGCGTGAAGTCGGCAATCACCTCGTCTATGTGTTCCTCGTGTTGCTTGCGTCCCTGCGCATCCGCGAAACGCGCGTCGTTCGCCATGTCCTCCCTGCCAATAACCCCGCAGAGAGCGCGCCACTCTTCATTCGTGACTACCGCAATGCTGATCCACGCGTCATCGCCTCTGCACGGATATAGGTTGTGCGGTGCGATGAAACGGTCCTTATTCCCTATGACGGGCGGAAGTCTCTGGCCCAGCGAGTGGTCAAGGAACGCCTCTCCCGCCATGCTTGCCAGCGTCTCCGCCGCGGCCACGTCCAGGAACTCCCCTCGTCCCGTGGTCAGCCTTCGATTCAGAGCGCCCAGGACGGCCAATGCGCCCATCATAGAAACGGTCAGATCGGTAGCGCCCCTGAACTCGAATGGAAAGCCGTTGGGCGTCAGGCCGACAGTCGCGAGGCCGCTCAGCGCGGCGAACGTAGGGGCGACGCCGACCGCGTTGGACTCCGGCCCGGTTGAACCCAGGGCCGACAGCGACAGCATGATGATATCCGGCTTGGTCTTACGGAGCCGGTCATAGCCCAGTCCGAGACGGTTCATCACGCCGGGGCTGAAGTTATCAACTACAACGTCTGATACCGCGGCAAGGCGTCGGACTACCTCCGCGCCCTCCGGGTGGCGCAGGTTCACTTCAAGGCTGAACTTGTTCAGGTTCCAGTCGTTGAAGAGCGGTCCCATGTTCACCGATACGGTTCCGGGTTTCGTGTACCGCCGGCGCTCAGGGTCAAGCCGATCGCGATGCTCGATCTTGATAACCTCTGCGCCGAGGAAGCCCAGAAGAAGCGTGCAGCATGGCCCAACGCCCCACCACGTCATGTCCAGTATGCGCGTCGGGCCGAGTGGCGATCCCATTGTCGTGGTCATGTGCATCCTGTCATTGAGGAGTTTCAACGCAGAGTTTGTGGCTAGATGACGCCTGCCTGCGCCAGCCTCGTGAGGTCGTTAGGGTTGTAGTCCAGCCATTCTCCATAGATTCTTTCGTTGTGCTCGCCGGGCGTGGACACGCGGCCAGGGCCTGGCCATCGTGGCACTTCGGACGAGTGCATCGGCCATGTGGGGCCGACCAGGCTCTTGTTGCCAGCGTTGACAATGGGCTGGAAGAAACCACGCTCAAGAAAGTGCGGCCAGGCCATCGCCTTGCCAACGTCGTGAAATATGCCGATGGGAATCCTTTTCGCCTGGGTCTGCCGGTACGCTTCATCGCACGTGACCGTGCTCGCCCACGCCTCTACCAGTTGCCGGATCTCTTTCGAGTTCGCACTGCGGGAAGCGAAATCCTTGAATCGCTCGTCCTTCGCAATCTCCGGGTGTCCGATGACCTCAGTGAGGCCGGCCCACTGAGCATTTTCTATCGCCACGATGATGACGTCGCCGTCTTTGCAGCGGAAACGCCCGCCGTATGCGAAGGCCCGTGTTTTTCGCGTCTCCAGAATTCCGATGTTCATATACGCGGCCACCAGCGCCCTGTTGGTGAACATGAGCGCCTCCTGCTTGGAGACGTCCACATGCTGGCCCTGGCCCGTCAATCGAGCGTTGTAATACGCCGCCATAGCCGCGATGGCCGCGTTCACGCCCGCCTGGTACTCCCCCATATATCCGGGGCCTTTGGTAGGCGTGGAGTCGCCTTGCAGGAACCCGTCGCCACCGGAATGGTAGGTGTTCAGATAATAAGACTTGTACTTACTGTAGGGACCGGTCTGGCCGAAGGGCGTGAGAGAAAGCACGACCAGACGCGGATTGACTCGGGCGAGATCTGCATGAGAGAGACCAAGGCCAGCCATGTACCCGGGGGCTTTGTCTTCGACGATGACGGAGGCGCGGCGCGCCATGTCCGCGAACACCCGCGCACCTTCGGGCTTCTCAATGTCCAGCGTGACGCTGAGTTTGCCGATGTTCAGGTACAGACCGACCGAAGGCGGCTCGGGATATCGGAGAAGCTCTTGCGGCTTCTCATGCCGCCCGCCAGTGACGTGCGGAGGCGGCTGCACTTTCACTACGGTGAAGCCCAAGCCGGACAGCAGCTTGCCGCAGAAAGGCCCCGCGACAAAGTCCGCCACCTCCAGGGCTATGGGCTGTTCTGCCGCCATTGTCATGTGCGTTCTCAAGGGTTTACCCGCGCGCCCGTTGAGCGCTCTGGCCCTTGCGTCCCACATTCGGGATGAGCCTCTCCGCGATCAGGTGAAGCGTTTCAAGAGCATCTTCGTGCCGGAAGTTGGGCCGGCCGATGCCGAGGATGACGTGCGTCACGCCGAAGGCATCCACATATTTGTTGATCTCTTCGGCGCACTCCTCTGGCGAGCCGATCAGCGCCCGCTGCATCTCCTCCTCGAAAGTCCGGTGAATCCGAACCGTGCTCTTTTCCTCCAGCCCCCACGGTCGGTACATTGCATATGTGTCCTGCATGTACGCCCGCGCGTACTCGACAGCCGTCTTCTTGTCTTTTGCTATGCAGGAATACCGGATAAGGGGGACTGCGGGAAGCGGGTGGCCCGCCTTGTCCAGGGCATCCTTGTAGACATTCCAGAGCCGCTTGACATCATTGAAGTCGCCCTGCGGCGGGATATACCAGGCGAATCCCATCTCCCCGGCACGCCGCACCGCGGGTTCACTTTGCGCCGCCATCCATATCGGCGGGTGCGGCTTCTGCACGGGAGTCATGCTGATGCGTCCCTTGGTAACCCGGAAATGCTTGCCGTGAAACGTGACTTCGTCGCCGCTCCACAGACGGCGCATGATCTCAATGGCCTCGGTGAACCGCCCGACACGGTCCGACTTACGCGCTCCGACCGCCTCGAAGAGTTGCTCACGATAGCCCAGACCCACGCCGAGGATGAAGCGGCCTTTGGACATGGCGTCCACGGTTGCGACCTGCTCCGCCAGGTCCACCGGGTTGTAGAGCGGGAGCTGAAGGATACCGGTCGCCAGTTTGATGCGGTCTGCCTCCGCCGCAAGCCGAGAGAGCAGGGGTATGGGCTGGAACCACTTGACCGGGTGCGCCAGCCAGTGCTGGGGCGTGGAAATCAGGCCAAACCCAAGCTGCTGACCTACACGGACCATCTCCGCCCAATTTTCTATCTGCTTTTCCGGAGGGTACAGGGGATTGGCGACTCCCAGTGTGAAACCGAACTCCACTTTGGACACTCGTAACTCCTTGCCCAAGGATAGCCAGAGACCGACTCCAGATTGGTTCTCTTCTCCCATCTCCCACGCGATTATACGTGCGCCGCGCAAGCGCGATGCGCGGTTCTACGACCGCTCCAGCCGTGAGCACAGAGCAACACGCGTCGCGCGTAGGGGCCGGATGGTGGGCGGATTACTTGGCTAGCCAGACATATTCCAGGTTCTCGTCCGTGTATATGCCTGGCCCGTGGCGTATGCCGCGCACGTTCTTCCAGTACAGTCGCACGTAGTCCAGCCACAGAAGGCTTGGGCTCTCGTGGACGCTCATCAGCCGCTCGTCTATCTTGCGGACGAGTTCGCGGCGCTTGTTTTCGTCCAGCGTCCGGGACTGCTCCTTGGCCCACGCGTCTATCTCGGGGTCTTTGTATTTGCCATAGTTGCGTGGAGCGTTAGACACGTGCTGTTCGAAGATAATCGAGTCTGGGTCGTCCAGGCCGACGCCCAACGCGTGAAGGACAAGACTGAACTCACCCTTGGCCATTCGGTCCTCCAGCACGGGCCCTTCCATGGGCGTCACTGTGGTCTTGAAGCCGATAGGCTCAAGCTGACTCTTCAGAGTGGTGGCGTATATCTCGCAGTCTGCGCCTCTGCGGCAAAGCAACGGGATATTTGTCTCCTTATTGTAGCCAGCGTCCGTCAGGAGTTTCTTCGCGGCTGCAACGTCCTGGTCCTTGGGCTGGCGCCAGCCTGGCCTCGTCGTGAGGTCGCTGAGCGGCAGGCCCCACTTGGTGTTGGGGTGGAAATATCCGCCTTCTATACCCAACAGAGTCAGCTTCACGAATTCCTGCCGGTTTATCGCCAGGTTCAGGGCCTCACGGACGCGGGCGTCATCCCACGGCTTGACCTGCAGATTAGGGCGAACCAAGTATCGGGAAAAAGACTGATACCGCTCAACGGTAATCTTGTCGGCCAGCTCTTTCTGTGTGATGCGTATTTGGGCATCGGTGGCGGCGCGCGATCCCAGAGTGGACATCAGCACGCGACCGGTGCGAAGAGCAGCGAAGGACGTCCCCGCATCCGGGAGGATGTACAGAATGACGTTGTCCACGAACGGGCGTCCAGAAGCGAAGTAGTCTTTGTTCTTGGTCAGTTCCACACTGACGCCCGACGTATAGCGGACGAACTTAAAGGGCCCGCTGCCGTTTACTATCTGTTTCAGGTCCCCGTGTTTTTCTGTCGTGTGCTTAGGCACAATGACGACCCAGTCGGTAGCGATACGACCAAGGAACGAGCTGCTGGGTTGGTCCAACTTCAGCTCCACACGGGAGTCGTCCAATGCCTTGATGCTTACCACGCCTTGCAGCAGGGATTGGCCACGGGGGCTTGAAACACCCTTCGGTGGGAATTTCATGCGCGTCAGGCTGAACTCAACGTCCTTAGTTGTAACAGGCTGGCCATCATGCCAGAGGGCGCCTTTGCGAATAACAAATGTGTACGTGAGGCCGTCCTGGCTGACTGTCCAACTTTCCGCAAGCTCCGGGATGATTTTCTCTGTCTCTATGGGATCGCGACGCAGTAGCGCACTATAGACATTGCGGAACGGGATGGATACATCCGTGCGCACGCCCTGGAGCATATCGAAGTGGGACGGCGACTCGTAGTTGGTCAGAGTCAGAGTGCCGCCGTACTGCGCTGCCGCTGCGGGAGTGGGCGTAACACGGGAAACGATCGTAGGCGTGACTTGCGGCGCCCGTGTTGAAGGAGCAGGCACAGCGGTGGGTGGTGCAGATGACTGCGATGAAGGACTCGACGCCGACGATGTGGGCGAAGCGGGCGGAACCGGGACTGTGGGGGCTGAAGATGCCGGGGCGCATGCGGTCAGTGCCCAGGTCAACGCCAAAAGCACGTGACCAAGAATCACCATTTTTGTTCTGAGCTTACGGCTATGACAACGCATCTCGCTTCTCCCAGTAAGGCGGTCTCTGGAATGTGGCCGAGGTTTAGGTTTTCTAAACGCACAGTACTGTTTGGTCGCTTTGTGCGTTTTATCCGTTCTCGTTCTCTTGACTAATGCACGATATTGTATATGCTACATATACTTGAGTCAACAGACGATTTTGGATACGCTTATTGCCTATCATGAATACCCCCTATTATAATAGCGAAGCTTGGCCCCACAGACCACGTCCGCAAAAGCGGCCCGACGGTAGCTTGCGGTCGAATCGTTAGAACTGAGGACTCGCGAGGGAGGACAGCAACTTGCGTAAGCAGACATCCGTTCAGGCCTTTCTTCGTACCGCGCCTCTGGTGACGGCGCTAATACTGGCGTCCTGCGCTCCCGCAGCATCCCAACCACCGCCTGCGCCGGCCGCTCCTGTCGCGTCTCCCACCTCGTCTCCCCCACCTGGCGCAACGGTTGTCGCTCCTGCGCCGACGCCCAGCCCTGCCGTGCGGCCCGCCACTCCTGCGGCTCCGGCGCCTGCTACGACCCCGCGTCCGGCTGTCGCGGCGGAGACGCCGCGGCGCGGCGGCGTCCTCCGCGTTCTGCAGCGCGCGGACCCGCCAGGATTCGACCCTCGCCAGCAGATCAACGTGGATGTCTGGGGTGTCATATCCGCCACGAACAACGCCGTTCTGCAGCCTGAGCCTGGTAACGCCACAAAAGGCGTGGTTGGTGATCTGGCGCAGGGTTGGGAATATAGTGCGGACGGGAAGAAGCTGACCATCCGTTTCAAGAATGGCATCAAGTGGCAAGACGGAACGCCATTCACTGCGGAGGACGCCCGTTACTCCCTCTGGACGCAGGGCTATCCTGGTAAAGACCTGCGCTCACCGCGTGCGGCTTTCTTTGAAAACGTGCGCGACATCAAGGCCATTGACCCGCTCACCATGGAAATATCGTTCAAGAACCCGGACCCTGTGTTTCTGAAGGTCCTGGCTGACGTCAGGCAGTCCATCGTGCCCAAACATATCGTCGAGAAAGCAGGCGATCTGGCATTCAACCGCGAGTCTCGTTACCTTGTCGGCACGGGGCCGTTCAGACTGGACGACTACAAGCCGGGCGTTGTCTTGAAGCTGAAGCGGAACGACAGCTACTTCAAGCAGGGGTTGCCGTACCTCGACGGCCTGGAGTACCTGGTCGTGCGGGACGCCGCGACCGGATTCGCGGCCTTCCGCGCGGGCCGCGCCGACATCACCGGCGTCGGCACGGGCACGTTCATCACGCCCGCGCAGAAGAGCGTCATTGAGCGCGATCTCAAGGATAAGGTGACTGTCTACAATCTGGCCGCTGATATCTTTTGCGCGTTCTGGGGCAACACGGCCGTGCCCGCGTGGGCGGACAAAAAGGTCCGTGAGGCCGTGTTCCTTTCTGTCGACAGACAGGCGGCCCTCCAAAATATAGAAGGCGGGTTGGGCGCCGTGGGAAGCGCATTTCCACCGGGCGGCCCATGGGCGATGCCTCTCCAGGAGGTATCGGCGCTGCCGGGCTATCGCCAGCCAAAGGACCAGGATATTGCTCAGGCCAAGAAGCTCATAGCGGAATCCGGTCAATCGAGCGGGTTCCAGACGGAGATTTACGCGCGGTCTCAGGCGGGCGACCTGAAGTACGCCGAGTTCATGTCCAATGAGCTGGGGAAGATCGGCATCAAGGCCACCGTCCGGCCGACTCAGCTTGCCGCCTTCGATGACGCCATTGCGCGCAAGACGCACTCCAGCGCTGTGGCCTGCGGCGGCACGTCGCTCAACGACCCCGTGGACTATACGCGCTACTTCGTGAGCGGCTCCGCTCAAAACTACCTGAATATCTCCGACAAGTTTCTGGACGACTCGTTTGGGCAGATCAACTCCACGGTTGACCAGTCGAAGCGGGCCGCTTTGACTCAGGACGTTGACCGCTACCTGATGAAGAACTTCATGTTCGTGCCCATCGCATGGCAGTTCGCTCCGCGCGCTAGTTGGAACTATGTGCGCGGCTGGCCGCCCGGTGACGGCCACTACATTCAGAGCATCAACAATCGCTACGAAACGGCGTGGCTTGCCCGCTAGCGCCATTTGCTGCGCGGGAAGACGCTCGTGACAACTGAGGAAGACCCCGTTGTATAGGTACATCGTCCGCAGGCTCATTGCCTACGTCCCTGTGTTGATAGGCGTTTCCCTGTTGATCTTTGTCGTGCTGAGGGTGCTACCCGGCGATGTCGCCATGGTCATCGTCGGCCAGGGTGGAGAAGGCACAATTACGGAGAACGCGCTGGAAAGCGTGCGTGCGCAGCTCGGGTTGAACAAGCCGCTGCCCCTGCAGTACCTGGAGTGGCTTGGACGTTTCGTGACCCTTGACCTGGGGCGCTCTCTGCATAACGGAGAGCCAGTCACAGCACTAATAGGCCGCTCGATGCCCGCGACCATGGAATTGACGCTGCTGACCGCCGTGATGTCGCTCCTTATCGCGGTGCCCCTGGGCGTCGTTTCCGCCATACGGCAGGAAACGTGGCTTGACTACACGCTCCGCGTCATCAGCATTGCCGGCATCGCGGCACCGAACTTCTGGGTGGGCCTTTTGCTGATTCTGGGGTTGCTCTTTGTCTTCCACTGGTTCCCGCCGCTGGGCTACTCGAGCTTTGTGGAGGACCCCGCGAGCAATCTGCAAAAGCTCGTCTGGCCCGCTCTTGCCATGGGTGCGTCCTTCGCAGCATTCCTGAGCCGCATGACCCGCTCCTGTGTGCTGGAGGTGTTGAGTCAGGACTATATACGTACAGCCTGGTCGAAGGGACTCAGAGAGCGACAGGTGGTGTTCCATCACGCTCTAAAGAACGCGCTCCTGCCCGTTGTAACGCTGCTGGGCGTGCAGGTAGCCCTTCTCCTGGGCGGGGCCGTCGTCATGGAGAAAATGTTTGCAATACCCGGCCTGGGGCTTGCCTTGGTGGACGGCATCCATCACAGGGACTATCCCGTCGTGCAGGGCATCATAGTCCTGTTCTCCATGATCGTCCTGACGGTCAACCTCCTGGTTGACCTGACGTACGCCTGGCTTGACCCGCGCATTCGATATCTCTAAGGCGGGCGCGCCCGAATTGCTCACGTTGTGCAATCATGAATACTAATGCCGCCGTGGATCGGGCGGCCCTCTCGCCGAGCGGCGCCGTCATGCGACCGTTAGTCGGTCTTCTGCACATGGCCCGCCGGAAACCTCTTGGCGCGGCGGGTGGGCTCGTTATCGGCCTCATGGTCATCGCCGCAATCGCCGCGCCTCTCCTCGCTCAGCGTGACCCCTATTTCATGGACCACAGTCACCCCCTCCAACCTCCCGGACTTCAGTTCCTGTTAGGCACCGATAACTTCGGCAGGGATATGTTCAGCCGCATTCTTTACGGCGCGCGCGTGTCGCTGTTCGTCGGGCTGCTGTCCGTGGCGGTTGGCTCGAGCGCGGGCGGAGCCATCGGCCTGTTCAGCGGACATTTGGGCGGCAGGCTGGATATTGTCGTGCAGCGGTTTCTGGACGCCATGATGTCGTTTCCGACAATCGTGCTGGCGCTGGCGATCATGGTTGGGCTGGGATCATCGGTGACCAACGTCATCATAGCCATCGCCATTGTAGAGATACCGAGGGTGGCCCGCATTGTACGGGCGTCGGCGTTGAGTGTCTCGCGGACTGAGTATGTGGAGGCCGCGCGGGCCATCGGAGCTCCGCTTTCTCGCCTTGTGCTTGTCCACACGCTGCCCAACTGTGTCGCCCCGTACCTGGTCTATGCCAGTGCAGCGGTCGCTCATGCTATGCTGATTGAAGCGACTCTGGGGTTCCTGGGCCTGGGAAGCCCTCCGCCGACTCCCTCGTGGGGCGCCATGCTCGCCGGCGCCGGTGGGGAGTTTGTGGAAGTGGCGCCGTGGCTGGCGATCTTCCCGGGAATTGCCCTGAGCCTGGCGATTTTCGGTTTCAATCTCCTGGGTGACGCCCTGCGAGACATATTAGACCCGCGCCTGCGCTAGACCGCAGTCTGGCGGCGGGCCAACGCTCAAAGGAGACATGGAGCTTGGCGACTCTTGCGTACCAACTCGCGAAATACGCGCACACCCTGACTTTCCGCGACCTGCCTCCGGAGATCGTCCAGTACGCCAAGAACGAGTTGCTCGATACGCTTGGCGTCGCGCTGGCCGCGTACGACAGTGACCCCGCCCGCATCACGCGCAAGGTGGTCACCGCTCTGGGTGGGACTCCGGAGGCGACCGTCATAGGCTCCGGCGACAGATTGCCCGCCGCCAGCGCCGCTCTCATCAATGGCGTCATGGTGCGCTACCTTGACTGCAACGACACGTTCCTCGGCGCGCGCAGCTTTGGCCATTTCAGCGACGTGACATCGGCCGCTCTGGCGGTCGGAGAGCGTCAGCACTCCACCGGGCGGGACGTGATCACTGCGCTTATCATCGGATACGAGATTCAGGCCGCCTTCTGCAACGCAGCGTCGTTCAGACCAACGCCGATCCATGCGGCGACGCACGGCGCCATCTCCGGCCCGTTCGTGGCCGGCCACTTGCTGGGGCTCACGGAAGAGCAGATGGCGAACGCTCTCGGCCTGGCGGCCAGCTGTAACGTTGTGCTGCAGACGTGGCTCACGACCACGGGTGACATGCCGATGATCAAAGCATTCGGCTATCCGTGGGCAGCACATGGTGGCGTCATGGCGGCGCTCCTGGCGCAGGAAGGGCTGACGGGGCCGGTGACGACGCTTGAGTTCATCCTGAAGCGCTTCAGGGTCCGGGTAGACGGAAGCATAGTTCCAGACAGGAATAACTTCGCCGCCAAGGCCCGAACGCTCATCAAGGTATACACCGCGCAGGCTTTCACTCAGGTAGCGGTTGAAGGGGTTTTGGGCCTGTGCAAGACCCACGGAATCGCGGCTGACGACATAGAGAGCGTCGTGATTCACGGCTGCAGTGAGATGGTCACGGGTATCCAGGCGGGTAAGGGAGCGTACATCCCTTCCACAAAGGAGGCGGCGGACCACAGCACGCCCTACGTTGTAGCCATGGCCTTGCTGGAAGGCGATGTCACGCCCGCGCAGTTTACCAATGAAAAGTGGAAGGAACCGAGGGTCCGCGCGATGGTGCGGCGCATCCGCTGCATTCAGGACGACGAATATGAGCGGAGGTTTCGTGAAAAGCTGTGGTTATCAGGGCGCATGGAGATTCGGACGCGGCAGGGGAACACCTACTCGATCACCCTGGATAATCCCAAGGGGCACCCGCTGAAACCGCTGACTTATGAAGAGATCGTCGGCAAGTTCCACCGTATGGCGTCTGCCTGCCTATCAGCGACTCGGCGGCGGACCGTCGTGGAGCTTGTCAACAATCTGGACTCGCTTCCGAACTTAGACCCCCTCATGGAGGCGCTACATTTGGAGCGATCGGCCGGGTAATGCGACAATACGTGATACAACGGCTGCTGCTCTTTCTCCCCGTGCTGGTGGGGGTGTCCATCATCATTTTTGTCATCATGCGCGTGCTTCCGGGAGACGTCGCGCGCACTATCCTTGTGGGTACGGGCGGGGAGGGAGTGGTCACCGAGGAGGCGCTGCGCGACGTCCGAGAGCGCCTGGGGCTGGACAAGTCGCTCTCTCAGCAGTACTTGGACTGGATATCGGGTGTTGCGCGCTTTGACTTCGGCACGTCTTTCAAGACGGGAACCCCCATCGTCGACGAAATCGCCCAGCGTCTACCCATCACCTTCGAGCTCGCCATCCTGACGGCGCTTGTCGCCACGGCCATCGCTGTCCCTGTCGGCACCATCTCCGCGATTCATCAGGGCAAGTGGATTGACTACGTCCTGCGCAGCCTCACTATCTTGGGACTCGCCGCTCCTTCATTCTGGATCGGTGTCCTCACGGTCATCGCGCTGGTGCGCCTCTTCAACTGGATACCTCCCATCGGATTTGTCACCGCATGGGATGATCCGGGAAAAAACCTCCAGCAGATGATCTGGCCCGCGGTTGGCCTGGGCTACCACTACGCCGCCGTCATTGCGCGCATGACCCGTTCATCCATGCTGGAGGTCCTGCGCCAGGACTACATCCGTACGGCATGGGCCAAGGGACTACGCGAGCAAGTCGTCGTGTACCGGCACGCGCTCAAGAACTCCCTGCTGCCGGTGATCACGATCATAGGCATCCAGTTCGCATTGCTGCTTGGCGGTACCGTCATAATGGAGACCATCTTCGCCGTGCCGGGCATGGGGCGAACGTTCGTGGACGCCATCGCGTTCCGGGACTACCCCATGGTACAAGCTTGTGTCGTCGTGTTCGCGGTGCTTATCCTGCTCGCGAACCTTGCTGTGGACATCCTGTACGCGTGGCTCGATCCGCGCGTTGGCCTTGAGACGTGACGCGTGGACGTTCGACAGGCTCTCCTTAACCAGAAGGCGACCGTGGGGTCCGGCACGGGGATCGCGGGACGCTCGGTGCTCCGGTTCGCACGGGAGAAACCTATGGGCGCCGTCGGCGGGGCCATCATTTTGGCGACGTTGGTTGTAGCTGTCCTTGCGCCCGCAGTTGCTCCCTACGATCCCTATCGCACGAATGTGGAGCGATTGCTTCAGCCCCCAGGCGGACAGTTCATTCTGGGCAGCGATTTTCTGGGCAGAGACGTGCTGAGCCGTATCATGTATGGCTCACAAATATCTCTGTACATTGCTTTCACGTCGGTCTTGCTGACCCAGATAACCGGCGGGATTCTCGGCATCGTGAGCGGGTACTTTGGCGGGAAAACAGACATGATCATTCAGCGAATCATGGATGCCCTGATGGCCTTCCCCACGCTGGTCCTGGCCCTCGCCATCATGGCAGCGATGGGGCCGGCGCTGAATAACGTCGTCCTGGCCATTGCCATTGTTTACACGCCGCGCACAGCGCGTGTGATCCGCTCCGCCGTCCTTGGGGTCAAGACCAGCCAGTATATCGAGTCGGCCCGCGCCGTCGGTGCGGGACCCATGCGCATACTGGCACGGCATGTCACCCCTAACTGCATAGCACCGGCCATCATTATCGCCACCGCGAACCTGGGCATCGCCATAATCGTGGAAGGATCGTTGAGCTTCCTCGGAGCGGGAGCGCCGCCGCCGACGCCGTCATGGGGCGCCATGTTGTCAGGGGCGGCGCTGAACTACGCGGAGCAGGCGCCCTGGCTGGCATTCTACCCGGGCTTGGCGTTGACCTTGCTGGTCTTCGGGTTCAATCTCTTGGGAGATTCCCTACGCGACGCCTTGGACCCGCGGCTGCGCGGCAGGTAAGTTCCTGGGAGTATTAGACCCAGCCGTGCTCGTCGAAAAGGCAACAGCACCCCAACCGCTGCTGCCAGCAGTACCTTGATCACGAAAGCGAATGGCGGAAATCAACTCCCCCGCGAATTCCGAGACGAACTTCCGCAAAACTCAGTAGATGACTTTGTCTCGCGTAAGCCGTTCCACGTCAGATGAAGGCAGGCCGAGAATATCACCAAAGACAAACGGGTTGTGTTCTCCCAGGTCAGGTGCTGGAAGATACCGCCCCTGAGGAGCGTTGTCCACAATGCCGGGAACGCGAAGGACTGAAACCGATACGCGATCGGAGGTAGCAACGTTCGCAAAGGCTTGATGCTCCTTCAGATGCGAATCAGAAACGATGTCTTTCACGTTATAGCTTGGGGCTGCTGGAACCCCTGCGTTCTGGAGGATTGTAACGGCTTCATCTCGTTCCCACGTCCGAGTCCAGTTTCGTATATGTCCGTCCAGCACGTCTCGAGCAAGCAACCGGCGGTAAGGGTCTGAAAATTGAGGATCGCTAGCCAGCGAGGGCAGACCCATGACCTTGCACAGGGCCGTCCATTCCTCGTCGGTGCCAACAGCGATAACTAACCACGAATCATTCCCGCGGCAGGGATAGCAGCCGTGTGGCGCCATTCCACTATCTCCGTTTCCTCTTGGCCCCCGTTCACGCCCGTTGAGGCTGAAGTCCATGAGCGCCTCCGGAATCATTGACATCTGCACTTCGGTCATTGCAAGGTCGACAAACTGTCCCAGTCCAGTACAGGCCCGATAATAGAGAGCTATCATAAGGGCGCAATAAGCGCCCAGCCCTGTAGTCGAGTCCATCGCGCCCCCAATGGTCTGGGGCGCTCCATCCTCATACCCGGTAAGCGAGTCCATGCCGCTGAATCCTGACGCCATTGCTCCGTAAGCGATGTCGTCCCGCATGGGGCCGGTCCTACCGAACCCCGATACGCCAAGAACTACGATATCGGGGCGGATTTTTCTCAATTCGGGAAGCCCCAGGCCGAAGCGCTCCATCACCCCCCGAGAAAAGCTCTCCACCACCACATCCGAAACAGCCACCAAATCTCGAATCAACTTCACCCCTTCTGGTTTCCGTAGGTTGACTGTAACCCCGAGTTTGCTGTGGTTCATGGCAATAAAGTGCGCTCTGCGAGGGTCCCCTGTTGGGACCAGGTTGCCCTGGTCATCCGTGCGCAGACGTCGCGTAGCGTCAGGCTGAAAGTGGCTTTCGACTTTGATCACCTCAGCGCCCAGCGCAGCCATCCAGACTGTCGGCAACGACCCGGCCAAGGCTCTCGTGAAATCCAGCACCCGAATATGGCTCAACGGCATTGTCGCTGTACCCATTGCATTTTCCCTTAGATGACTCCAGATTCGCGAAGGGCCACGAGGTCGGCTTGTGGTATTCCAAGCATATCGCACCACACAGCGGCGTTATGCTGTCCCAGCACGGGAGCTGAAGATGGTGGCGCGCAGGGCGTTTCCTCCAGTCGGAAGGGCGCGCCAGGAAGCCTGACGTGACCCGTTGCAGGATGCTGAACATCCATGATAAGCCGCCGTGATTTTACCTGTGGCTCCTCCCATAGTTCGCTGATGGTGTTGACAGGGGCGGCAGGGACGCCTTTGGCCTGGCACATGGAAGCGAGTTCCTTCTTTCCGTATTGCTTGCAGAAACCTACTACGACGGGCTCAAGGCTCTTCCAGTGTTTCGCGCGCGCCGCGCGGTCACGGTACCGCTCGTCCGACGCTAACTCCGGCCTGCCCATGAGAGCGGCCATCGCGATCCAGAAATGATGCTCAGTGAAATATATCTTTACGAAACCATCTTTGCACGGCAGGAGCCCTCCGCCGCCAAAGCCATAGAGACTTTCTGGTATCCGGCCGGGGATACTCCCGTCAAGGGCGAACTGAGCGACCTCCCGCGCCATGTTGTGGAGCACGGCGTCCCACGCGGAAAGATCTATGACACCACCGCCACGGATATTCTGACTGACCAAATAAGTCATCAGGAGACCGGCCGCAGTGAGACCTGTGAAGAATTCGGCCAGATGTCCCGGTCCCTGCAATGGAGGTTGACTGGGCGGGTCAGCAACGGTGTCAGGAGTGACCCACGCCGTCCCCGACATATGAAAAGTGAGGAGGTCACAGGCCTTCCATGTCGCATACGGGCCCGTGTGGCCAAATGAAGTCATGTCCAAAGCGACCAAGGACGGAAACTCTTTGTGTAGCTGACTCGCTCCGAGCCCCGCGGACTCGGAGCTGACTGGTGGGTCCGCCAAGACCAGCGCGTCCGCACGGTTCAGAAGAAGTCTGAAGAGGTCTCTCCCTGTGGTGGTTGCAAGGTTTAGTGTTACACCGCGCTTGTTGGTGTTCAAGTAGAGGAAAAGGCCGCTTTTTTCAAGGTGTGGGTCGTCCCCAAAAAATGGGCCCTTGCGGCGTATCCAGTCGCCCGTTGGGGATTCAACTTTAATAACATCAGCACCATAGTCCGCGAGGATTTTCGCGCAAAACGGTCCAGAGAATCCCTGGGCATATTCGACGACTCGGAGTCCCACGAGTGCCTGCTCCGGCATGCAGTTACCTCCTTAGCTGCCTACGAAGACCTGAAAGTTGACATCCATTTGACCACATGCTATAAAACGGCGCATGCCAGACCATTCTAACGTTGTGTGTCAATGCTTCATCTTCCTTCGTATAGGTTACCAAAGTGAGGGTGTATGGATTCAGTGCTGAACGGCGTTCGCGTATTGGACCTCTCTCAGATGCTCGCGGGGCCATTGACCGCCATGTATCTGGGCGACCAGGGAGCAGACGTCATCAAGGTCGAGCCTCTGGAAGGTGACATGACGCGTTCCGTATACGCGACTCCGTCACTGGGTGCGAATAATCCTTTCTTTCTGTCGGCGAATCGCAACAAGCGCAGCATTTCTGTAGATATCAAGAAACCGCAGGGCAGACGAGTCCTTAAGCGTCTGATCGCCGTTTCCGACGTCCTGATTGAAAATCTGCGTCCGCAGGTCGCCAAACGTTTAAGGCTAGAATACCCCTTCCTCTCCAGGGTGAATCCCCGGCTGGTTCACGCATCAGTAACAGGGTTCGGTGAACAAGGGCCATTGGCGGACCGTCCGGCGTACGATCTTGTCATTCAGGCTCGCACGGGCATCATGGACCAGCGACGGCTTCCTGACGGCTTTCCTTTGAGTGCACCCTTGAACGTTGCAGATTGCTCCGTACCGATGCTCCTCGCTTATGGCATCATGCTCGCCCTGTTTGCCCGGGAGCGGACCGGCAAAGGTCAGCATGTAAGCACCTCTCTTCTGATGACCGCGATAGCTATGCAGGTGCCGTATCTCACACGGGTGGCAAGCGAACAGCCGTCGCTCAACAAGGGATCGCAAGCTGTGTACTCTCCGTACTGCTGCGGCGACGAGCGGTGGCTCAATATCGTGGTGCTGTCCGACCGAGAGTGGGGACGTCTGTGCGCTGCGCTGGAATTGCCACATCTCGCAAACGATCCCGCTTTTGTGGCTGCATCTGGTAGGGGTGCCCACTCTGTGGAACTCACAGAGATATTACGCGTCGCTTTCGCAACGAAGTCGAGGGATCAGTGGCTGGAAATACTGGAGGCTAATGACATACCTTGCGCGCCGATCAACTCCCGTGATGAGGCTCTTCGTGAGCCGCAAGTCTTGCAAAACAAAATGGTTATCCCATTCGATTATCCAGCGGCTGGAGCAGGCATCACAATGGGCATTCCGTTGAAGTTTTCAAGGATGCCCGGAGCTGTACGCCGTCCGCCTCCCACACTTGGCCAGCACTCAGGCGAGGTTTTGGCAGAGATTGGCTTCTCGCCCGATGAGATTAACAACCTTCGTGACGCGGGAGCAATTGGCCCCATTGGCAGAGCGTAGTATCAGACGCACTGCTGAAAATAGGCCTAAGCTGCCGAAGCGGGTGGCTTCACAACCCCAGTCCGGCGCGGCTGTCGCGATCTCGGCTTCGATGGCAGCATGACTGTTGCCGTGCCGCTGCTGTTGACCTCTCCCCGCTGATTGGTCCCCCATACCTCCAAGTCAACCAAGGCTTGGCCGCCCTCGAGATATTTTCGCGAGACTTTGCCTTGCAGCCGCGTCGTGTCCCCAACGAGGTTGGGCCTTCGAACCTGCACCGATAGCTTCGACAGCCATCCGCTGTCTCCGGTCCAGTTTGTCAGCATCTGTGCGTACCACGAGACGCGCTGCGGGCCGATATCGTAGGGGCCTGGGACGCCTCCCATCCGAGCACGCTCAACATCCCAGTGAGCAGCCTCTGCCAAATCAGGTATATTCGTATCCGGGTCATAGATAGCCGCGCCGGGATGCTTATGGTAATACTGCCAGGCTATCTTGTTAGTCTTGCACAAGGGAGACCCCCAGCCCATCATCCAGGTGACCATGTCCGTGACTGTGAGTGGTCCTTTGACAATGGATGGAATCTGTGTCCCTTCGCACGGAACGTTCTCCCAATAGAGGACTTCGGCGCCTCGGCGGAACTCGTTCAGATAGTCCGCAGAAATGCGTTCGATCTCCTGCTTGGAGTAGCGATACGGCTCCCATGGCGCGTACTTCTTGTGCTCGCGGGCGGCCCCGCGCTCTCCGCGGACGCGGTGAGACCTCCTCTTGGCGATGACGTTGCCGCGATGATCGTAGAATCGACTCTCGATTAACTGGTGCACGGCGCGCCCACTCCACTGGCTTGGCTTTATCTCGACGCCCACCAATTCTTCGTCAGCAGTGTATTGCCCGCCCACGTACACAGGCTTGTGAAATTCGAAGGTGTCCCCGCTGTAAAGGCTATACACCCCTGGGAGACCACCATAAGCCGGTCCGAAACCCGCGCTGCAGAAGACATACACGAAGGTGGGCGGCGCGATGACTTTCTTGTACCGTGTCAGGCGCGCGTACTCGGGGTCATGAAACAATGGATTATCGTCACCTACCCCATCAGCGAAGTGAACAATGGCATCCAGCGTCGCGATAGTGATCCAAGGACGAGCGGGATACACCTTCCCCATTCGGCCGCGCAATTCTGCGATCCCCTCGTCCGTAATCTTTGCGTCTCCCGTGTAAAGGGTCTTCGTGCTCATCTCATTCGCTCCTCGTGCACGGGCCTCGTTCACCATGTTTCTTTGGTTTCGCCTTAGAATAGCAGTCGAACTCAGTTCCAGCAAACTTTGGAGTGGCGATGACGCCTCTTCATACGTACTGTCCGGCGCAGTAGCCGGAGGCCCAGGCCCACTGGAAGTTGTAGCCACCCAGGGGGCCGGTCACGTCCACCGCTTCGCCAATGAAGAAAAGGCCGGGCGTCTCCACGGCTTCCATGGTCTTGGACGAAAGGCCGGTGGTGTCCACGCCGCCCAGAGTAACCTCCGCCGTGCGGTAGCCCTCCGTCCCGTCGGGCGTGACGCTCCAGTCCTTCAACGCATGAGCCACGGCGGTGAGCGACTGCTGGGAAAGCTCGGCCATGGCCCGGTTGGGGAGCGATGTCTCGCACATGGCCTTCACGAAGCTTCTGGGCAGCAGCGCCGAAAGGACGGTCTGCAGGTCCGCTTTTGGTCTGGCGTCCCGTTGCTCTTTCAGGTGGGCAAGCAGGTCAACGCCCGGGAGCAGGTCAATGTGGACACGCTCCCCCTCCTGCCAATGGGAGGAGACCTGGAGAATAGCCGGGCCGCTGAGGCCCTTGTGGGTGAAGAGCAGGTTCTCCATAAAGCTGGCGCCCATGCAGCTCGCAACGCAGGGGATGGAGACCCCGGCGAGACTTCTGCAGAACTCCAGGTCCCGGCCGCTGGCGGTGAAAGGGACCAGGCCAGGACGGGTCGGCACGACGTTGACGCCAAACTGCCGGGCGACCGCATAGGCAAAGCCAGTCGCGCCCATTTGCGGGATGGACAGGCCGCCGGTGGCTACCGCCAGGCGGTCGGCGGCGACAGGCTCTACGTTTGTCTCTATCAGGAAGTCGTTGACGCGCCGGATGGCGGTGATTGTGTGCTGCAGCCGAACAGTCACCCTGGCCGCTTCGGCTTCGTCCAGCAGCATGCGGACGATCTCTTTGGCGGAGCCGTTGCAGAAGAGCTGTCCCAGCTTCTTTTCGTGGTAGGCAATGCGGTGCTTTTCCACCAGTGCGATGAACTCCTGCGGCGTGTACCGGCTCAAGGCTGAGACGCAGAAGGGCTTGTTTTGGGACTGATAGCTGTCCGGCGTGGCATACAGGTTGGTGAAGTTGCAACGCCCTCCCCCGGAGATAAGGATTTTCTTGCCTGCCTGGTTGGCGTGCTCTAGCACCAAGACACGGCGCCCCCGCTTTCCGGCTTCGATGGCGCACATGAGGCCTGCCGCCCCCGCGCCAATGACGACGACGTCGTAGCGCTCGACGGCAGGGTCGCCATGATGTGGGGATGTCATACCAGTGGCGGGATGGCGCGCCGGAAGAGGTCGGGCAGGGCGGCTTCCTGCCGGATGCGGCCACGCTCGTTCAACTGCGTCACGCGCTTCAAATCAAGGGGCCTCCGAGGAGGTGCGGGACATACAAACACCGGGTCAGTCAACATTGCGTCCTCGGCGACCTGAGCGCGCCCTTGAAGTCGGAGTAAGATTCTCGAAGGGATTTTGGCCGGGATTCCCCTTCCGGGCCATGACCTGCCCCGCGGTGGCCCGGATGGGACGGCTGCAGTGTACCACCGGTCTTTGGGCGTCCGTCAACCGTCTTCCATAGCACGACACAGGCTGGCGTGGGTGCCCGCTTCTGTCGCGCCCGCGAGTGCGCTACAATAATGCCCAGTCCCCCCAATGTGCGAAGGGGCATCGTCCCTCGCCGGGGCTCTGGGGGTGTCCCCAGTGTTTCGACCCCCCTCTCCGCCAGCGGAGAGGGGGCCAGGGGGTGAGGTCGGAAGATCGGAGGGAGCGCCATGACCACCACCGTCGAGAAGCAGACCGGGGACAAGGCCCCGTTGAAGGTCGTCGGCACGCGGCCCATCCGCCACGACAGCCTTGACAAGGTCGTCGGCAGGGCCAGGTTCGGCGCGGACATCGCGATGGCTGGGCTGCTGCACGGCAAGGTGCTCCGCAGCCCGCACGCGCACGCCCGCATCCGCTCCATTGACGTCAGCAAGGCGCTGGCCCTGCCCGGCGTCAAGGCCGTCGTCACCGCTAGAGACCTGCCCATCATCAAGGACGCGGTCGTCGACTTCGGCGAGACGCAGGGCAACAGCCGGATGCTGGCGGAGAACGTGCTGGCGCACGCCAAGGTGCTGTACGTGGGGCACGCGGTCGCCGCGGTGGCCGCCACCAGCCCCCACATCGCGGAGGAGGCCCTCAGCCTCATCGAGGTGGACTACGAGGTGCTCCCTCCCGTCATGAACGTCCGCGACGCGATGAAGGACGGCGCGCCTCTTCTGCACGACGACCTGACCCTCAGGAACGTCGGCGAACGGTTCGCGCGCGGGACGGACACGGGCATCAGGAGCAACATAGCCAGTCACATCCAGTTCAAGCGCGGCGACCTGGAGAAGGGGTTCCAGGAGGCCGCCACCGTCGTGGAGCACGAGTTCACCACGCGCACCGTCCACCAGGGCTACATCGAGCCGCACGTCTCCACGGCCTACTGGGCGCCGGACGGCCACATCACCGTCTGGACCAGCACGCAGGGCGCATTCGGCATCCGCGATCAGACCGCCGCGATGCTTGACGTTCCGCCGTCCACGGTCAAGGTCGTCCCGATGGAGATAGGCGGCGGCTTCGGCGGCAAGATCAACACCTACCTTGACCCGGTGGTCGCCCTCCTGTCGCGCAAGAGCGGGCATCCCGTCAAAATCAGCATGTCGCGGAAGGAGGTCTTCGAGGCGACGGGCCCGACCTCCGCCGCGTACATGCGCGCCAAGATAGGCGCGGCGAAGGACGGACGCATCACGGCGGCCCAGCTTTACCTGGCCTTCGAGGCGGGCGCGTTCCCCGGCTCCCCCGTGGGCGCGGGCGCGGGCACCGGCCTGGCCCCCTACAAGCTTGATAACCTGCTGGTGGACGGCTACGACGTGGTGGTCAACAAGCCCAAGGTCGCCGCCTATCGCGCGCCCGGCTCGCCGCAGGCCGCCTTCGCCGTCGAGACCGTCGTGGACGAGCTGGCCGAGAAGCTGGGCATGGACCCCCTGGAGTTCCGGCTGAAGAACGCGACCAAGGAGGGCGACCGGCTCCCCAGCGGCGTGCAGATGCCGCCCGTGGGATACATCGAGCTATTGCAGGCGATGAAGCGGCACCCGCACTACAGCGCGCCGCTCTCCGGGCCGAACCGGGGCCGCGGCGTCGCGGTGGGCTACTGGCACAACGCCGGCTTCTCGTCGTCCGCCACGCTCAGCGTCAACGCCGACGGCACCGTCAGCCTCATCACCGGCTCCGTGGACATCGGCGGGACGCGCACCGCCGTCGCCATGCAGGCCGCCGAGGTGCTCGGCATCCGCGCCGAGGACGTGATGCCCACCGTGGGCGACACCGACTCCGTCGGCTGGACGGGCGTCACCGGCGGCAGCCGGACCGCGTTTTCGACGGGGCTGGCCGCCATCGCTGCGGCGGAGAACGTCAAGCGCCAGATGGTCGCCCGCGCGGCGCTCCTGTGGGAGACGCAGCCGCAGGACGTGGAGGTCAGGGACGGCGTGTTCGTCTCAATCAAGAACCCGCAGAACAGGCTGACGTTCAAGGAGCTGGCGGGCAAGCTCATGCGCACCGGCGGGCCGGTGTCGGCCTCCGCATCCTCCAACCCGCGCAAGGTCAGCCCCGGCGTCGCGGGACTCATCGTGGACGTGGAGGTGGACACGGACACGGGCAAGACCACTCTGCTGCGCTGCACCGCCTTCCAGGAAGTGGGCAAGGCGGCGCACCCCACCTACGTCGAGGGCCAGACGCAGGGCGGCACGGCGCAGGCGCTCGGCTGGGCGCTGAACGAGGAGTACGTCTGGAGCAAGGACGGCGTCATGCTCAACCCCACGTGGCTCGACTACCGCATGCCGACCAGCCTCGACCTCCCCATGATCGAGGCGGTGCTTGTCGAGGTGGGGAACCCGGCCCATCCCTTCGGCATACGCGGCGTCGGCGAGGTGTCCATCGTCCCGCCGCTGGCGGCCGTCGCCAACGCCATCCACAAGGCCATCGGCGTGCGCATGCGCGACCTGCCCATGTCGCCGGAGGCGGTGCGCCGCGCCATCGAGGCGAAGGGCGCCGCCGGGTAGGCCGCGTCATGGCCGTCGTGTGGGTGCCGCCCCTGCTGCAGAAGCACACGGGCGGCGCGGAGCGGGTGCGGGTGGAGGGCGCGACGCTGCGACAGGTCGTGACCAACCTCTGCGCGCGCTATCCGGGCATGCGGCCCCGGCTGCTGACCGAGGACGGGCAGCTCCAGTCCGGCATGGCCGTGGCCATTGACGGCGAGACGAACCACCTGGGCCTGCTGGAGCCTGTGCGCGACGACGCTGAGGTCCACTTCATCCCGGCCATCTCCGGCGGGTAGGGGGAGAGCATGGGGCCGCTTTTCGGCCCCGGTGGTGGGGCTGGTGGACAATACTCGAACTTTCCGCGACCAGACCGTATGCCAGGGCGGAGGCGGCTACTGGCCAGCGGTTCGTGACTCGACTGGTCGTCTGGTAAGACAGCTCGTCCGCTTTCGTACACCTCACAATTCCAAGACCTGCCGCAGCTTCTCCTCGATTCCGTGCATGTCGGACTGGACAAGTGCTCCCAGCCGCCGGTAGACCATGGATTGTTTTGTCGTTCTGATTATCCCCGTGACCACGGAAGGGTAGAGTAGACCAGCCTCCTCCCACCTGGAGATAACATGGTCGCCAATCAGAAGGCGACCAACATTGCTTGTGATAGCTGCAATAATCGTTTCTTGCCTGCCCTGATGATAGGCGTCTGAGCTTACCACCAGTGCGGGTCTGCGTTTTACTCCGGTCTCCTCCGAGAACAGAAAGTTGACCAGGACTACGTCTCCGCGCTTATATCGTGTCGTAGGCGGCATCCTTCTCGTTGCTCCAAAGCTCGGCTAGCAATGGGTCGCCGGCAGCGGAAAGCGCCGTTAAAGCTTCGATCTCCCGCTGCTCGGCCCCGCTTTCCAGGGGCTGTGGCACCTTGTCCAGGTCCTCCTTGCGAAAGCGACGGATGCGCTCCCTGCTCAGAATGTGCGTGCGGAGACGGCCCTCCTTGCTTAACTTGTAAATAGTCCGCCTTGAGACGCCAAGGTATTTAGCGGCTTCGTCCACCGTGTACCATTCCTTCAGTGTCACCATATGTGTCTCACTCTCCCCTGCGGGGAATTGTCCGTGCTTCCGGAGCACATATTAGCACAGGGGAGCACACCGTAACAAGCATAAGACAGCGGAGCCCCCTGCGGCCCGCGGGAGCGCGCAAGCTCCGCGGCGAGGAGCGCGCGTGGCGCATCAGGGTCGGCCCCTACCGTGTACTCTACGACGTCCGCGACGACCGCGCGCTGGTGGTGGTGCTCAAGGTGGCCCGCCGCAGCGAAACCACCCATAGGCGTTAGCGGCTTGCCTCCCAACGATCTCCGGCGGGTAACGGCGCGCCGCTACCCGCCCTTCATTGCGGGGATACCACGGTGTCCGTGCCCCAGTAGCTAGTTTCGTACGTCGGGATAACGATGTTTAAGTCCGGCACTGTCGGGCTCGGCTTCAGACGGGAGTTCGAAAACATGCGCTGTCACGGGGACTGACACCGTCACCGTGGTCCCTTGGCCCGGACTCGCTTGGATCTTCAGTTCTCCACCAAGTGACTCCGCTCGTTCCCGCATTCCCAACAGGCCAAGCCGACCGTTTGATACAAACTCACATCCTCGGGCAGGCGAGAAGCTGACTCCATTGTCGGCGATGTCCAGTGTTACAGCGCGGGGTGTGAAAGCAATGGTTACAGAAACGCGCGTTGCTTTGGCATGACGTTCAATATTCCGGAGCGCCTCTTGAGTAATGCGAAAAATGTTCAGCTCAACGTCCGAGGGTAAGCGCATCTCCTTCCCGACTACCTCATACGTACAATGCACGTTGGAAACGTCCTCCATGTCCCTGAGCAGCCCTCGAATACAAATGACGACGCCGAAATCATCCAGTGCAGGCGGACGAAGCGCTTTGGCGAACTCCCGGAGTCGGCGCATCGCCCGCTCGACCGTTTTTCTAAAGTCCTGCAGTCCTGCCACCATCTCCACGCATTTGGCAGCGCCTATACGTTCCATCCCGTCGATTTGGCGGTGCATTTGAACCAATGTGCTGATGGTGTCGTCGTGCAACTCCTGGGCGATGCGCTTGCGCTCGTCCTCCTGGACACGAAGCACATGTGTGGCGTACGTTCGCAGTCCCGCTTGTTTACGGTGCTCCTCTGTAACATCGCGGAGCAGCGTCTGAATGACAGGCTTACCCGCGTCGTCGCTCAGTCGCGTTATCTGCGGATCAAGGTAGATGTCAGCGCCACCCCGCGCCTTCAGCACAACGGGAGTCTGATTCCGCCGCCCGTTCTGTGCGCGTCCCAGTATTGCCTCAGCGCTTGAATCTTCCACCAGTTTGCGGATGTCCATACCTGGCAATGCGCTCGTAGGTTTCCCCAGGAGCGTCGCCGCGGCAGGGTTCGCTTCGAGCACGGTCCCCGATGGCTCCAGCACTAGTATTGCGACAGGGCTGGAGTTAAAGAGGGTCCGATACTTCGTCTTCTCAGCTTCGTGCGCGGCGCTGGCAGTCTCCGCCCTGCGGCGAGCGACTATCTCTCTGTCAACTCTTTGCCCCACGAAGAAACCAACGGCGTCAATGATGCCAATTTTCACGATCGGGTGGACTCTGTCCCAGCCCTCATGCAGCCATAGGATATCGGGAATGATGAATAGCGTGCACAACGCCGCGGTCGCTATCGAGCCTGCAAGGCCGAAGTTGAGTGCGGCGTACACCACGGGCACAAAGAACAGCGCAACGGGGATGAAGGAGACTGCCGACATCATCGAGTCACCGAGACCCAGGACGTTGGACTGTCCGTACAGGACTATCATGTCCAGGGCGGAGTCAAGTCCCGTAATCAACAGGACAGAAATCAAGATCGTCCAAAAGCGCCGGTCTTTGAAACGAGGCTGACAGGAACGAAGCCAGACCTTCATTTGGTTCTTCGACCGAGCGGCGAGGACTGTAACTAGAGTCATCCCTCTGGTCTCAGTTTCCATGTTGACCATGGTCTTCAATGTTGAGAGTTACCCAGTGGCGGGATGCTGCGCACATGACGGCCGCAAAACGGGAGGAAACGCCTAACTTGACGTAGATGCTTTGCAGGTGACCATTAACAGTCCGTGCGCTGACGCCCAGCTTTTCACCGATTTCCTTGCTTCTGAGACCTTTGGCGGCCAACTCCAGCACTTCCCTCTCCCGGCTCGTCAGCGGCTCTTTGAGATCGTCTCCCACGGACACCTGCCTGCGCCTCCATAGACGGGCCACTTTCGCCGCAATCGCGGGATGAAGGACTGACTCGCCTGAGTTTACGGTGCGGACTGCCTCCACCAGTTCCTCGGCCTGGCACGTCTTCAGAAGATATCCCGAGGCGCCGGCTTCCATGAGGCCGAGAACGTATTCGTCGTCGTCATAGGATGTCAGGATGAGCGCCCTGGTGTTGGGGGCGCTTTCGTGCATCCGGCGGACCACTTCGACCCCGCCCATCTTTGGCATGCGGATATCGAGGATTGCCACGTCTGGATGCAGACGTTCAATCAACTCCAGCGCCTGCTGGCCGTCCGCCGCCTCGCCGACCACATCTATGTCCGAGTATTCCAGAAGGATGTGGCGCGTGCCCTCGCGTAAGATTGTCTGGTCTTCCGCGAGAACGATTCTTATCTGCTCCATGCCCACACCTGGCCCAGTTTGACTTCATTGTACTCCCTACTTCAAACGTGACACCCGTAAAACTGCCTGTTTTGTATGAGTACTTTTACGCAGGCGGAGACAGGTTATTTTGCACGGGGCAGACGGCCAGTTTTGCGGATGCATATGCGGTGTTTTTTCGGATGTCTACGCGGCGCGTTTCCTGAATAATCAAACTAACGGCGAGCACCGCATGATGACGGCTACAGCGTGCCCTGTAACCGGTGTCAGGTCTGGCGTCCAGAACGGCGATAGTCGCCGCCGTTTTGATCGGGCTGATTCTCAGCACCGTGCCGCTGCATGTGGCCCAGGCCGATGACCCTGTCAAAATCCGCGTGGAGATCACCGACGACGGCTT
>Ga0082335_1002732_pt1 | contig 31824 bp, 30 predicted proteins | sample Subgrocontami58m_FD_72375 | JGI IMG/M metagenome (GOLD analysis project Ga0082335, IMG submission 72375) | Subsurface groundwater microbial communities from S. Glens Falls, New York, USA - GMW37 contaminated, 5.8 m (SPADES assembly) (version 2) ...
AAACCGAGGTCGCCCGCCGCGAGATCGGTGACCCCAGCGGCCACTTTCGCGCCCGATTTCGCGAGCGGCTCGGCCTTGGCGCGCGTGCGGTTCCACACCGAAATATCGCACCCCGCCTTCGCCAGCCGCTCGGCCATCGCATAGCCCATGCGGCCGATGCCGATCCAGCCGAGTTTGTGTTGTTGCAGATTCACTGTTGCCATGATTGCCTTTCAGTTGAAACGATAGTCCTTCGGGTCATGCTCCCGTTTCGCTCGTCCAGTCCCGGGTTTCGATGAGGGTCCTGACTTCGCGCAGGAACGCCGCGGAGTACGCACCGTCGACCGCGCGGTGATCGAACGTTTGCGCCAGCACGCCGATCGGCCGGATCGCGATGCTGTCGCCTTGCGGGCTTTCAATCACCCACGGCTTCTTGCGCACGCCGTCGGTGGAAAGAATCGCGACCTGCGGCTGATTGATGATGGGTGCGGTGATCAGCGTGCCGAAGACGCCCGAATTCGACAGCGTGTAAGTGCCTGCTGTCATGTCATCGGGCTTCAGGCGATTGTTCCTGGCGCGCTGCGCGAGGTCGTTGATTTCGCGCGCGAGCTGCGGCAGCGATTTGCCCGGCACGTCCTTCACCACCGGCACCACCAGTCCCTCGAAGTTCAGATCGACGGCGATGCCGATATTGATACGCGGATGCAGCACCAGATCGTCGCCGTCGAGGCTCGCGTTGAGCAGCGGGAATTTGGCGAGCGCAATCGACACCGCGCGCGTGATGAACGGCAGGTATGTCAAAATGAAACCTTCGCGCGCATGCCATGCCGCACCCGCCGCCTGACGAGCCTGCTCGACCCGCATGAAATCGGCTTCAACCGCCTGTAGCACGTGCGGCACGGTCGTCCACGACTTGAGCATGTGATCGCGGGTGCGCTTGCGCACGTTGTTGAGCGGTTTGCGCTCTTGAGTTTGCACCACCCCGGGCCCCTGCGTGCCGCGCTGCGTGATGAAGCCGAGCACGTCCTCGCGCATGATGCGGCCGTCGCGCCCCGAGCCGCGGATGTCGGCCGGGTTGAGCTGATGCTCGGCGATCAGCCTGCGCACCACCGGCGACAGCCTCTCTCCGGCCTGTCGGGCCGACCGCTCGCTGGCGGCAGCCGGCGCAATCGGCACGGTAGGCCTCGTCGCCGTCCGCGGCGCTGCAGCAGCGACGCCCGCGGACTGCGCAGCCACCGCACCGGTACTCGCACCGCTTTCGCGGATCACCGCCAAGCGCGAACCGACTTTGGCAGTCGCCCCTTCCTGCACCAGTATCTCGGCCACGACGCCGCTTACCGGCGCCGGGATTTCGGTGCTGACCTTGTCGGTCTCGACATCGAACAGCATCTCGTCCGCCTTGACCGCGTCGCCGACTTTCCTGTACCAGCGGGTGACGACGCCCTCGGTGACCGTTTCGCCGAGTTGCGGCATGATGACATCCATCAACTTCTCCTGAAACTGATTAGCCGCCGAAGAACGCCGATAAACGCCGATGAAATTCTGAAACCACCCATAGGCCGTAGTTGATCTTATCTGCGTTCATCTGCGTTCATCGGCGGTTGCAACTCGTTCTTGACATTGCTTCTAGTCTATTGTCGCGCGAATCTCGCGCACGATGCGCGCCGCCGACGGGATCGTGCTGTCCTCGAGCAGATCAGCCGACGGCAGCGGCACGTGCGGCGTCGTGATCCGCAGGATCGGCCCGTCGAGATCCCAGAAGCACTCGTCGGCGACGATCGACGCGATTTCGGCGCCCCACCCGCACAGCCGCGGGTTTTCCTCGACCGTGACGAGACGTCCCGTCTTCGCCACCTCGGACAATATTGTTTGCGTGTCGAGCGGCACCAGCGAGCGCACGTCCACCACCGTGCACGAAATGCCGTGCTCGCGCTCCAGAGTGTCCGCGGCCTCAAGCGCGTGGTGCACCATCAGCGCGAGCGCCACGATCGTGCAGTCCTTGCCCTGGCGCAGTACTTTCGCCTTGCCGAGCTCATCGACATATTCGCCGTCGGGCACTTCGCCTTTCAACGAATACAGCGACTTCTGCTCGAAGAACAGCACCGGATTGGGATCGCGCACCGCGGCGGCAAGCAGTCCCTTGACGTCGGCGGGAAACGCCGGCGCCACGACCTTGATCCCGGGAATCATCATCGCCCAGTTCTCGACCGACTGCGAATGCTGCGCGCCGAAGCGCGAGCCTCCGCCATTCGCGGTGCGTATCACCAGCGGCAGCGCAATCTGGCCGTTGGTCATATAGCGCGTCTTGGCGATTTCGTTCGCGACGATGTCCCAGCACACCGCCAGGAAATCCGAGAACATGATTTCCGCGATCGGCTTCAGGCCGGTCATCGCCGCGCCCATCGCGGCGCCGAGGATCGCCTGCTCCGAAATCGGGCAATCGCGTACGCGCTTCGGTCCGAATTTTTCGAGCAATCCGACCGTGGTCTTGAAGACGCCGCCGGCCGCAGCCACGTCTTCGCCCAGAAACACCACGTTCTCGTCGCGCGCCATCTCCTGCGCAATTCCAGCCGCGACCGCGTCGCGATAGGTCAGTTCCGCCATGCCGAGCCTCCGTCCACCCACACGTTCTTCTCGATATCGTCAATCGACGGCACCGGCGATGCCTTGGAAATCCCGGTCGCCTGATCGACCTTGCCCATCGCTTGAGCCTCCATGTCCTTCAATGTCGGTTCGTTGACACCGAGCTTGAGCAGGCGCTCGCGGTAGATGATGAGCGGATCGCGCAGCAGCCATTTCTCGAGTTCGCCTTCCGGGCGGTATTTGCCCGGATCGGCCCGCGAATGCCCGCTGTGACGGTAGGTCATGGCCTCGATCAGCGACGGTCCGCCGCCGGCGCGCGCTTTGATCAACGCCTCACTGGCCACCTTGTAGACCGCATCGGCATCGTTGCCGTCGACGACGATGGACGGCAGGCCATAAGCGGATGCACGGTCGGCGGCCGGATGCTCGACCGCGGTCACCGCACTGATTGGCGTGTATTCCATATACAGATTGTTCTCGCACACGAAAATCACCGGCAGCTTCCATACCACCGAAAAATTGAGCGCCTCGTGAAACGCGCCGATGTTGGTGGTGCCGTCGCCGAAGAAGCACACCGCAACCTGCTCGGTGCCGCGGTATTGCGCCGACCACGCGGCGCCGGCCGCGACCGGCAGGTGCGCACCGATGATCGCGTACGATCCCATCGCGCCTTTCTTGACGTCGGTCAGGTGCATCGAGCCGCCTTTGCCGCCGAGCAGGCCGCACTGGCGTCCCATCAACTCGCCGAGTACGCCCTCCATCGAAGCGCCGCGCGCCAGCGTATGCGCGTGTCCCCGGTACGTGCAGAAAGTCCAGTCGTCGGGCCGCATCGCGACACCGAACCCGGCCGCAATCGCCTCCTGTCCCAGCGACAGGTGGCTGGTGCCCTTGATCAGGTTCTGCAGAAACAGATCGTAGGCGCGCTTCTCGCAGTAGCGCAGCTCGAGCTGCAGCCGGTAGAGCTCGAGCCGCGTTTCATGACCGATGTCGATCGCCGCGGGCGGCGATTTCTTGCGTTTAGCTGAGGATTCCAAAATTAGCTCCTAATACTTGTTCGCGATCGGCAATTCCTGCGCCGGAAACAGCGTGATGATCTTTGCCCCATTGGGAGTGAGCACCACTTCTTCCTCGATGCGCGCGGCGGACACGCCATCCGTCGCCGGACAGAAGGTTTCGACGGCAAACACCATCCCGGCTTTCAACTCGTACGAGTCCTTGAGGGAATTGAGCCGCGAAATGAGCGGCCGCTCGTGCAGACCGAGCCCGAGTCCGTGGCAAAAATTCAGGCCGAAGGCCGACATCTCTGTCTCAAAACCGATCACCGTCGACTTCGGGAACATCCTCGCCACTTTGTCGGTCGTGACGCCGGGCCTCAGCATCGCGATCGCACCGTCCATCCACTGCCGCGCCTTTTTGTAGGCGTCGATCTGCGGTTTGGTCGCCGACCCGACGGTAAAGGTCCGATAGTAGCAGGTGTGATATCCCATGTACGACTGGATGATGTCGAAATAAGCCTGATCACCCGGGCGGATCAGGCGGTCGGTAAAATTGTGCGGATGCGGGCTGCAGCGCTCCCCCGCGATCGCGTTGATCGCCTCGACGCAGTCCGAACCCATTTCGTAGAGCCGCCTGGTCGCCATCGCCACGATTTCGTTTTCGCGCACCCCGGGCTTCAATGCCTCGTAAATGTCCTGGTATGCGCCGTCACCCATCGCCGCCGCCATGTTGAGCAGCGTGATCTCGTCGTGGCTTTTGATTTCGCGCGCTTCGAGCATCACCTGCTGGCCGTCCTGCACCTTGATCCCTAGCTTCTGCAGCGCGAACAAAAACGGCGGCTCGACGACATCGATGCCGAGCGGCATGTCGGCCACACCTTCCCGCAGCAGGATGTCCTTGATCTCTTTTGCCGCTTCCTCGAACAGTCCCACGCGCGGATTGATCGCGCCGCGCATGCCGACGTTGCCGGCAAGGCAATGGTTGGTCGGCAGCCAGGGCGCGTAGATCTTGTGGTGGCGCGCCGCCGAGCCGAAGTCCCACACGTACGGCTCGCCGTTGCCGGTGAGCAGGCACCAGCGCGTCAGCTTGTCGCGCGCCCATTCGCCGATCACCGTGCTCGAAATATAGCGGATGTTGTACTGATCGAAGACCAGCAGCGCGCCCAGCTTCGACCTGGCGAGCGCATTGCGGGTGCGCGCGAGCCGGTACTCGTGCAGCCGCCGGAAGTCAACGCGCTCCTCGAAATCGACCTGCATGCGGCCCGGTGCCTGCAGCGGGCGCTCCCAGCGATGGCCCGGGTTCGCGGGATCGTAGAGGCCGTCGGGCGCCGTGCTCACGCGGCGCTTGGGTTCGATGCTCGATGCGGTTACGACTTTGGGTTCAATTTTCTTCGGTTTGCGGCGCATGCGGGTTCTCCGGCATCAAAATTCGTGATTCGTGGTTCGTCCGATTGGTCGGCGTGTCTGCGGCGCCTCGCGCCATGCTTCGATCACTGGGCCGAAATACCGGCGGCCTTGACCAGTTTCTGAAACTTCACGTGTTCCGCCTGCATCAGTTTATGAAACGCCTCCGGCGTGCCGAAAACCCCTTCGGCGCCAAGGCGCAGGAATCGCTCCTTGCTGTCTGCGGTCTTGAGGATATCCGCGATGTCCTTGTTCAACCTCATCACGATTCCGGGCGGCAGCTTGGGCGGCGCTATCACGCCGAACCAGCTTTCGCTCTGAAATCCGGGCAGCCCCGACGCCGCGATCGTCGGCACGCCCGGCAACGACGGCGACTGCTGCGGACTGCCCACCGCCAGCACGCGCAGCTTGCCGTCCTTCAGCATCGGCATGACGGCCGGCAGCGGGAACATGTATATCTGCACGCGGCCGGCGACCATCTCGGTAAAAATGTCGCCCAGCAGCTTGAACGGCACGTGCACCACCTCGATACCGGCGGCAGACTTCAACGCCTCACCGGCGATGTGCGACGAGGAGCCGATGCCGGCCGAACCAAAATTGAACTGCCCGGGCTTTTGCCTGGCAAGCGCAATCAGGTCGCCGGTCGTCTTCACCGGCAAATTGGGGGAAACCACCAGCACGTTTGCCAATGACGCCACTTGCGTAACGCTGACGATATCGACCAGGGGGCGATACGGCGGTTCCTTCTGCAGCAGCGGTTGCATCAGATGCGGCTGCCCTATCATGCCCAGCGTGTAACCGTCCGGGGCGCTTTTCGTGATCAGCGTGCTGCCAACAACGCCGCCTGCGCCGGGGCGATTGTCGATCACAACTTGCTGGCCGTAGAGGTCGCCGAGTTTCTGCCCAAGGGTGCGCGCCAGAACGTCGCTCGCGGAACCCGGCGGGAACGGCACCACCATGCGGATCGGCTTGCTCGGATATTTGTCCTGCGCGATCGCTACGCCCGCTGCCAGCAGCAACACGCTCGCCGCCGCGATCAGTCTATTCGTTTCAGCCATGATTATCTCCTCGGTTTATGGTTCAGGCTTTAGACAATCCTAATTGCTGCGCCATCCAGTCCGCCGACTGCGTGCGGTACTTGTAAACGCGGTTGTTGGCAACGTGATTGCCGTCGTCGATCGCCACCAGCTCGACCGGCCCCGACGTCTCACGCGCGACGCGTTCTGCATCCTGCCATGGAACCAGGCGGTCCTGCTTGCCGGCGACGAGATAAAGCGGGCACTTGATCTGCTGGGCGACGCCGTGCATCGACAGCGTAAATGCATGCTTGCGCGCATCGTCCTGAGTCGCGCATTTGCTGCGCACGCGGAACGTTTCGCGCGTCAGTTCCGGCAGCGCGTCCCAGATCGCGCCGAAATCATACGGGCCCGACAGTCCGATGCACGCCTTGACGCGTCTCTCGAACGCCGCTGCACGCGGTGCGTAATAGCCACCCAGACTGACACCCCACAAACCGATTTTGCCGGCGTCTATATCAGGGCGCGTTTCGAGCCAGTCGATCACCGCTTTCACCGCCACCTCGTAGTCGCCGCGGATCGCGAAGTCGTACTCTGCTTCACCCTGCCCCGGTCCGTCGAAGGACAGGGTCGCGAGCCCGCGCGCGAGAAACAACGACTCGTAGCTTTCCATTTCCTCTTTGGCGGAATCGAGTCCCATGCACATCACTGCGATCGGTGGACGCGCGACACCCGCGGGGCGCCGCAGGATGCCTGCGAGCGACTTGCCTTCGAACGCAATTCGCACGTATTCGCCGGCGGGCCGCAGATGCGGCAGCGCAAGTTTGCGGCATTCGACCGCTTTCATGTGAGCGGCACGCATCTGCGCGAGATCGAGCACGAACACAAACTTGGAATAGTGGTAGCACACCGCCGCAGTCGTCAGGTGTTGTGCCGCCGACAGCTTGTAACCCTCTGCAAGTGCTTTGCGCCCGATTACCTCGTGCTGCGCGGCGCGCGCGCACCAGGCGCTGCACCAATCCTCCCAGCGCTCGAGTCCTGCCGTGACTTCCTCGAAGTCGGTAAGCGGCACCCCGTTCGAAACAAACCGGGGCGCCCAATGGTGTATTGCGGATTGAACGCGTGGATCAGGCATGATTATGGCGTTGCCTTGTGCAGGTAGCTCAGGTCGATGTACTTGTCGGGCGCGCCGTGCGGGCCCTTCAGCCCCTCCGCGTCCCACACGATGTCGATCACCTGCTGCAACGCCCCGGGCGCGACTGCTGGCCGCGGCTGCGCTGAGACCTCATCGAATGCCCGTGCCGCGGCGGCGGGTTCGATCTTGAGCCGCGCCCGCAGAATATCGACCGCCTCCTGCCTGTTGTTCTTATCCTCCAGCCAGGCGAAGGCCGCGTTCATACCGCGAATGAATGCGACCAGCCGCGCCTCGTTATCGCGCGCCCATGAGCGTCGCGCCGCCGCGATCGATCCCGGATAGGCCGGAAAAAAATCTTTCAACGTGCCCAGACTCCCGAAACTTGCCGCGAACAGGTTGCGGTCGAACGGCGGATTCAGAAAACTCGCGAACGCAGCCCCGCCTCGCAGCGACTCATAGCGTTCTTTCGAGCCGCCGAACTCCCTGAAGGTGTAGTCGTCGTCCCTCAAACCATGGTCAGCGAGCAGTTTACGCAACAGCAACGCATAGCCCGAGCGCGCACCGTCAACCGCGATGACCCTGCCTTTCAGCCCGTCGAACGACACGATGCCCGGTGCAACGACGAGGCTCAACTCCGGTTGCGGCGAGATCGCCATGAAGATGAACAGATCGGAGCCGCTCTCGACCCCGCGAACCACATGGTCCGACTGCTGGAAACCGACGTCGTAGCCGCCTTTGATCAGTTGCTCGAGTTGTCTGGCCGACGAGGCGGTCAGCGTCACTTCGACCGTGACGCCTGCGCGCTCGAACAATTTTTTCGCCTGCGCAACGTAAAGCGGCCAGCTAAGCAGGCCTTCGGAAATGACCGCGAGCTTGAGCGGCTGCCCGCGCGCCGGCACTTCGGGGACCAGCGTCGGCGCGAACCAACCGGCGGGGAAATAGCCGGGCAATGCCGTATAGATCATGATTGATTGACGGTTTCGGGTTGGATTAGCGCTATGCGCCGGCTCGAGAATTTCCCGGGCGACACGCTAGAATACCTTAAGTCCAGCGTGGACCCGCGATGCTAGAAAATGACGCACCAAATGTCAACAAATTATAGCCGGCGTGACGGGACTGCCGCGGGCGGGCTCGACATTGCTCTGCCAGATGCTTGCCCAGCATCCCGAAATTTATAGGCACAACGCGAACGCGCTCGGCCAGCGTATAGGCTTTCGGGCCGGGATAGAGCACGACGAGTTGCTCGGGATTCAAGTCCTCCAGCGCGATACGCATGGAAGATATTCATGGTTCGAGTCTCTTAACTAGCGGAGTTCTGCGGGCCGACGGCACTGAGATTGAAGATCGCCTGGCCGTTGTCTGACCTGAAGCCGCCGAACTCGACTTCCATGCAAATCTCCGTATGCCGCGGAATGTCTTTCAGGAAAATGTCTTCGTAGTCGATTCGCGCATAGATGAAGAGCCGGCGTGCCCGCGTGCGCAGCGCCTCGATATCGGCGTCGAAGAAATGGCAGGGCGGGCTGGTCACGACAATTCCCGGCAACAGCGGGGCGTGTGGCTGGACCGACGCGCCGGGTGGGCCGAAGCTCGGGATAGCGGTTCCCACGTCGACAACCATGCCCTGGCTGAACGACGTGCAATTGACGGCAGGGCTGTGGCCGGCATTGGTCCAGCGGATTCTGAACATCATGCCGCTCATTTTGTCGGCGTAGCCCTCGACTGTGGCATCCCGGAAGGGAGTATTGATCACATCCAGATGCGACACCCACGCACGTTGGGAAATCACCAGTGCATCGGCCTGCGCCTTGCTCGCCTGCGACATGAACCGCGCCGCGACCGCCAGGCTCCTCGCATCCTTCGAGTCTTCCCGCATGAACCGCAATTGCCGCCAGAACATTCCAAGCTGGCCGCCGGCGATCAACGCAAGCAACGCGGTGGCCGCTGCCAGCAGGATCATCCAGAACGCGATGCGCTCTTCTCGGGCCGTTTTTGCTTCGCTCCCGGCCCGCTCCTGTTCGCGGCGCGCGGCGGTTGGTTCGGCGTCCGCGCTCTTTGCAGTCGAGCGATACTTCTCAGCGCCTTTTTTATCGGCCGCGCCGGTTGATTGGGTTGCCTGAACCTTGTCGACCCTGGCGGATTCCTGCGCGTACGCGGGCGCCAGCGCCAATGCCAATGCTAATGAGAGAAGTAACCAGCGCATATTATTTTGGGAAACTCGGATCAAGTCCCATCGCTATGATGCCGGAGGAAGATAGTTTATTGCATTGCCGATGCGCTCATGGTTGCTGTTCGGCATGCTCAGCCTCGTGACGGGAAAATCAGATTGAGGGGCTCCCGGCCGTTCTTGCGATAAACCGAGAAGTCGGAGTCGAGAGTAAATACCAGGTGCCGCTCAAATAGCTCTGCCATACGTACGACGCACGCGTCGGCGAGCGAGATCGGCCGGTCACGGTATTTGCGATGCAGTGCGCGCAACGCAGCCAGATGCTCGCCGACGTGGAAGGCTATGCGCATAGCGCCGTCCGCGATCAGACCGAATAGCGCGTCCTGCGCCTTGGGCTGGTCCGACAGCAAGAACATCGCTTCCGCCATCACCGGCTCGCACACCAGGAGCGGCGCGTCCAGCGTGCGCACTTGCTCCAGGGTCCAGGCATGGTGGCGTTCGCCGCGGTCGAGGAACGCGACCAGCGGCCCGGTATCAACGATTGCGGCGCGGGGCACGGCCGAAGCCCTTCAGGTGCTTCGGGTTGGAAGCGAGATCGCGTAACCCGGAATCGACGATTCCGCAGGAATCCTTCATCAGATCGTGCAAGGTAGGCCGCACGCCGTTGCGCGTTTCGCGCGGCGATTCCAGAACCAATCGCAAGCCCTCCTCGACCAGGTCCTTGAGCTTGCGCCCGCGCAACGCTGCCTCGGCCTTGACCTGGCGAGCGAGATCGTCCGGCAGTTGGACAGTCGTTTTCACATCAGCTCCCGGGTTCATGGATACGGAAAACCATTTTTACGGTTTACCGGCTATAAGTCAAGCGGCCACAATGCCCGACGGCAGACGCCTGGATTATTTCAGCACGTGCAGCAGATTGTTGAAATTGTCGGTCCAGACGCGAAAACCGACCGGCGCGGTGATTACTTTGCCGGCGTTGCGGATCTTTTCCGATTCGAGCAGCGCCAGGTTCGAGGTGACCAGGATCTGGTCGGTGCCCGATATCCAGTAGTCGGCGCCTTCCTCGCTGCCCGCCGAATCGGAAATCAGCACGGCCGTCAACCCGTGCTCGGCCGCGAGACTCGCCACTACCGGCCCGATGTCGATGAAGCGGTTGGTCGCCTGGAACGCGAGCACGCCGCCCGGTTTCAGGTGTCGCAGATATATCGCCATCGCCTCCCGCGTCAGCAAATGCAGCGGAATCGAGTCGCCCGAGAATGCGTCCATCGCGAGCACGTCGTACTGCTGGCTCGTTTCGCGCTCCAGGCTCAGCCGCCCATCGCCAAGCGCGACCTCGATCCTGGCCGGGCTGTCGGTCATGAAAGTGAACTCGCGCTGCGCAAGCTCAACCACCTGCGGATTGATTTCGTAGAAGCGGAAGGTGTCACCCTTGCGCGCGTACGCGACGATGGAGCCGGCGCCCAGCCCGATCACGCCGACTTTGCGCGGCGCATCGGGCAGGCTCGCGAACATGCGGCCATAGCCGCTATTCGGGCCGAAATAACTGCTCGGGGTAAATTGCATGCCCGGGTCGAGCAACTGGCCGCCGTGCATGATGCCGCCGTGCACCATCGAGCGGAACGGCACCGGCTCACTGTGTTCGCGTGTCTTCAGCACGCTGTAGAAATTGCGCATCATCACGCGCGAGTCCGAAACCTGGTAATCAATCGCCTTGCCCGCGCCCCACGCGGTCGCACCGACTACCACGGCGGAAGCAAGCATCGCCCACCACGCCATGCGGAAAGTGCGGTACAACAGCAGAGCCGCGCACGCGACCAGCCCGATGCCGAGCTCGAAATAGCCGCGCAACAGATGCGGCGCGACCAGCCCGACCAGCAGCCCGCCGATGGCGCCGCCGAGCGAAATCATCAGGTAATAAGTGGTCAGAAAGCGCGGCGCGGGCTTGAGCTGCGACAGCTCTCCATGGCAGAACATGCAGCAGATGAACAACCCGGCGAGATACATCGGAATCACGAGCTTGAGATCGAGCGAATCGGAATACCACGCCATCACCGGCAGCAGGATCGCCGCCAGCAGCAGAAACACGTTACGCCGGTACCAGCGCGAATGATCGAAGCAGAAAATGAACGTCGCAAGATACAGGGTGAGCGGCAGGATCCACAGAAACGGCAGCGACGCGACGTTCTGGCAGATATGGTTGGTCACCGCGAGCAGCAGGAACGAGGCCATTGCCGCCAGCGTCAACCATACCAGCTGCTGCCCGATGCCCGGCTTCACGGCATCCGCATCGCGTCCACCCGCCGCCACGGGCACATCCACCTTGTCGGCGTCGGCGTTGCGTATGCTCGTCGCCGCGGTGGCAATGCAAAGCAGCGCGAACACCCCGTAGATGACCGACCACGACAGCGATTGCATCGCGGTCGTGACCCACGGCTCGATCGCCACCGGATACGCGAGCAACGCGAGCAGCGAAGCCAGGTTCGACAGCGCAAACAGCCGGTACGGCGCCGCATGATGGAAGCGCCACGCGAACCACGCCTGCATCAGCGGGCTCGTCGTCGACAGCAGGAAATACGGCAGCCCGATGGTGACAGCGAGCAGGCCGAGGATGCGCCAGGCGGGGTCCTCGTTGCCGGCAGGTTTCCATGCCGCATCGGGAATGATCGGCAACACCAGCAGGCTGAAAGCCAGCAGCGCGATATGCAGAATCACCTGGCGGCGGTGCGTGAGACGGCGCGTGGTCCAGTCCGCGTACGCGTAGCCGAGCAGCAGCGCCATCTGGAAAAACACCATGCAGGTCGCCCACACCGCGGCGGAACCGCCGAACCACGGCAGGATCTGCTTGGCGATGATGGGTTGCACCAGGAACAGCAGGAACGCGCCCAGGAATATGGGAAGGGCGTAAAGAATCATCGCGGCGGCCGGAGTTGATTTCGAAAAGCCGCGATTCTAGCAGGCTTGAATCATCCCGTGGTCATTGCCGCCCGGTGGTACGCATCGCGCGCCATTTCATTTCGGTCCGCGGCGCGCTGCCTTCGCCGCTGACCGTGCCTTCCATGGTATCACCGCTGACGCGGCCCTCGAAGCGATAACGTTTCAGGTAATCGTTATCGTCGACCAGTACGAACCTGATGCGCTCGCCCTCAAGCCGCTCTTCGCGCACCGCGTGCCGCTTGCCGGCCGAGGTTGCGTTGACCGTGATTTCCTGAAACGTCTGGCTGATTTCGAGATCGTGACTCTGCACTTCCTTGGGATAGGCGACACGCAAATCCCAGCGCCCGTCGACTTGGGCGGGGATTACCCAGAAATACACCGTGCTGTTGTAGCCGCGCACCGTCGTGGTCAGGTCAGGTTTCCACTCGCCCATGTTGAAGTCGTGCGCGACGACGCGCGTGCCGGGTTTCAGTTCGGCGAGCAACCGCGGCCGCAGCTTCAGGTTGACGCTCGGCAGCAGATACATCGTGACTACCGTGGCCTCGCTGATCTTAGTGTCGAATACGTTGCGGTTATAAAACATCGCACGCTCGCTGACGCCGGCGGCTTGCGCGTTTTCGAGGCTTTCCCGGATGCGCTGCGGATCGAGATCGACGCCGAAACCGCGCGCGCCGAACATTTTTGCGGCGGTGACGACGATGCGGCCGTCGCCGGAACCGAGATCGACCAGAAAATCACCGGGCCCGACGTTGGCGACACGCAGCATCGCCTCGACCGTCGGCTGGTTGGTCGGCACATACGGCACATCGAGGTTGGCCGAGGACCCGAACTGCTGTGCGGCTGCCGGCAATGCAGCCAGCAGCGCCAGCGCGCCTGCCTGCTGCAAAAAAACCCTTCGTCCAATCCGGACCTCCACCTATTTCTCCTGTTCTAGTGTTCTGAGTCATTAACTGGTTGCAAAATCCTGGGCGTAGGTTGGGGTACGCGCAGCGTTCCCCGACATCCACCAAGCGTCAGGTAGCCGCCGCTGCGGCAACCTGACCTACGTGGTCGTGTCCCGTTACGTTGCCTCGCGGACCCGGCGCGTGACGGCAAGGCCGATGAACACCACCGCGCCGGCCAGCCACAGCGCCACCGGCCCCCACGCCAGCAACGCGGCGTAGTCGGGCGTTTTATTGAGCTGAGCGGCGACCGCACCCATGCGGGAGAACGTCGCAACCGCGAGCATGCCGAAGAGCAGTCCCAACGCGGTGCCTTCGCGCCCGGTGCGGCCGAACGCGAGCGCGGCCGAGAATCCCGCCATCATGATGCAACCCCAGGCGCCGCCCGCGAGCGCCTGCGCGGCAATCAGGATATCGATGTGCTGCGCCTGCACGCTGACCGCCGCGCCGCCCGCGCCGAGCACCGCCGCGACCGCTATTACCGGCAGCGTGCCAAAGCGCTTGGCAAGCGCAGCGCCGGGAAACATCGCAACGTTGAAGCCGATCCAGAATACCGGCAGCAGGTAATCGAGCTGATCGGGCGCGGCAAAACGCAGGTACTGGGGAGCCGAATTGAGCGCGGTATGGATCTGGAATCCCAGCGCGAGCAGCAGGCATGCGACCAGGAACAGCGACATGCCGGGCAGCAACTCGCCCAACGGCGGCGCTGCCTGCTGCGCCATCGCCGGGCGGCGCGCGAGCGCGCGCTCGACCCAGATCAGACCGGCGGTGGCCGCAAACAGCGTCAGGCTGGATATCGCAAACGGCAGCCTTGGGTCGAGGTTCCTGAGCGTGACGCCGAGATACGGTGCGAGCGCACCGCCTATTGCCATTCCGGACAATGCGAGCGCGTTCATCCACGGCAGGCTCGGCGCCGCCGCGTACTTGCTCAACAGCACCCAGGGCGGAGCGCGCAGCGCCGATGAAGTAGCAGCCCAGGCGAGTATCAGCACCAGCGACACCGCCGGCGCGGCGCTGCCGAGAAACGCGGCGTGCGGAATCAGCAGAAACGCGATGCACGACACCGCGGTGACTGCGATGATCAGCGGGCCGATGCGGCCAAGCGCGCGGCCGGCGCGGTCGGCGGCAATACCCATCACCACGTCCATCACCATGAATACCAGTTGGTCCAGCAGCAGAATCCAGATGGTGTAGCTCGCCGGGATCCCGGCCGCGGCGAGCAGCTTGGGCAGGTAGATGACGTAGATGGTCCAGGTGGTGACGAAAAAAAACTGCACCACCGCCAGGTAAAGTGCGGCGCCGCGCGGCAGCTGCGGTTGGCTCGATTCGGTCATGTTTCAGGCGAGCGCGGCTTTGACGCGTTCCCGCGTGAACGGCAAGTCGCGCAGGCGTTTGCCGGTCGCGTTGGCGATCGCATTGGAAACCGCCGCCGCAGTCGGGCCCTGCGAGCCTTCGCCGACGCCGAGCGATCTTTCGTCGGGATGGTTTAGCAACACCACTTCCACCGCCGGCACTTCCGGAAACGTCAGGATCGGATAATTCGCCCACGATTGGGTGAGGACGCGCTGCCGGTCGAATTTCACCTGCTCCTTCAGCGTCCAGCTGGTGGACTGTATGATGCCGCCTTCGATCTGGTTGGAGACGCCGTCGGGATTGATGATCAGGCCGGCATCCACCGCCGCCACCGCCTTCATTACCTGCACCTTGCCGGTGCGGCGATCCACTTCGACTTCGGCGATCACCGCAACGTAGGCGGCGAGGTTCTTGTATTTCGCGAACGCGAAGCCGCGCCCGCGCGAGCCGTCGCCTTTTTGTTTCGGCTTCCAGCCCGCCTTCTGCGCTGCCGCCTCGATCACGGCCCGCGCGCGCGGGTCCTTCATGTGGCGCAGCCGGAACTCGACCGGGTCGGCGCCAGCCGCCGCAGCAAGTTCGTCGATGAACGATTCGAGCGCGAACACGTTGGCGTACGCGCCAAGGGTGCGCAGCGCCGAAGTGCGCAGCGGCGTCTCCGGCAGGTAATGCAGCACAATGCGCTGACTCGGAAACTCGTACAACGGCACCGCGTTGCGATCCGCCGCGCCTGCGGGCTGCGGTCCATTCACCGGTGGGCCCATGGACAACGGGTTGGCAATATGCCAGGCCGCGAGCAGATTGCTGCCGGTGGGACTACCCGGACGCGTGCTGTGCGGGTGGCTCCACACGTCGTGCTGCCAATCCACGATCTGCCCGCGTTCGTCGAGCCGCGCTTTGAGTTTCATCACCATCGCCGAGCCGTACGGCTCCCAGCCAAACTCGTCTTCTCGCATCCATTGCAGCTTCACCGGCCTGCCGTTGGTTGCGCGCGCGACCAGCGCGGCGTCGCACGCCACATCGTCGGCGCCGTTGTGTCCGTAGCAGCCGGAGCCCTCGACATGAATCGCGGTGATGCTCGCAGCAGGCAGGCGCAATCCCCGCGACAGATGCAAGCGCAGCGGATACACGCCCTGGCTGTGCGTCCACACCGTGAGCTTGTCATCTTTCATCTGCGCCACCGCGCACGACGGGCCGATCGAGCCATGGCACTGGTAGGGCCGCGTGTAGGTGGCTTCGAGCGTCGCCACCTGGCCGCCGCCCGCCGGCGCGCCCACTTTGTAGTTCACGACCGAATCGCGCGAGGGCAGCTTCTGCAGGTGCTCGTAAAGCGCCATGCCCTGCGGCGGCAGATCCGGCGACTCCGTCCATTTGGCGCTCGTGCGCAACGCGTGTGCCGCCTTGATCGCCTGCTCCTCGCGCCCGGCGGCAACGGCGAGGAAATTGCCGTCGCGCACCACCGCGACTACGCCGGGCATGTTACGCACCGCCGCCTCGTCGCACGACTCAAGCTGCGCACGGCGTGACGGTGGACGCACGACGCGTCCGAACACCATTCCCGGCAGCCGCATGTCCTGCACATACGCGATGCCGCCAGTCACCTTCCCTGGAATATCGCGCCGCTGAATGCTTTTGCCGATGACCTGATGCCGCGCTGGCGGCCTGGGCTTGACGCGCGCGCTCGCCTCGCGCTTGAGATTCACGTTCTGCGCGAGCTCCCAATAAGTCGTTTTCGCGCTGCCTGCGGTCACCGTACCGTCGGCGACTACAAGTTTGTCGGCCGCAACGCCGAGGCGCGCAGCGGCAAGCTGCAGCAGAATGTCGCGTGCTTCCGCTGCGGCATAGTGAATTGCGGTACCGCTCTGCTCCACGGACTGGCTGCCGGCGGTCTGTCCCTCGTTGGGACTGCGCGAGGTGTCGGCCGAAATCATTTCGATGCGCTCATACGCAACATCGAGTTCATCGGCGGCGATCTGCGCCAGCGCGGTGAGAATTCCCTGCCCGAGTTCGGCTTTGCCGGTGGACACGGTCACCGTGCCGTTAGCATTGATGCGCAGCCAGTTGTCCAGCATGCGGTTCGCGTTGAGGCTGCCGGGCAGCCGCGCGGGCTTGGGCGCGGGTTGCTGTCCGAATGCGGCAGGCGCCAGGCTGAAACCGACCATGATGGCGCCGCTTTGCTGGAGAAACTCGCGGCGCCCTGCGGCAAATTTAGTGTTCGCGCTCATACTGCCCCCTTAGCTGCACGCTGGATCGCGCGCACGATACGGTTATGCGTGCCGCAGCGGCACAGGTTCGCGGCCAGCGCTTTCCTGATTTGCGCCTCGGTCGGGCGCGGATTTTTGTCGAGCAGGACTTTGGCGGTCATGATCATGCCGTTGGCGCAATAGCCGCACTGCGCCGCCTGCTCTGCCACGAACGCCTGCTGCAGCGCGTGGGGCTTGGCGGACGTGCCCAATCCTTCGATCGTGGTAATGGCTTTGCCCGCGACCGAGGAAAGCGGCGTGGCACACGAGCGCACGGCCTTGCCCTCGATGATAACGGTGCATGCGCCGCATTGGGCGAGCCCGCAGCCGAACTTGGCGCCGTTCAGTTCCAGATCGTTGCGCAACGCGTAGAGCAGCGGCGTGTCGGGTGCAGCGTCGACGCTATGCTGCTTGCCGTTGACAGAAATCGTGATAGCCATGATTCCCTCCCCTGGTGACGTACTGCAATCCAGAACCAAAATCGAATTCGACAAAAAAACATCAGGTTACCACCGGCATTCCGTTGCCGCCACGGCCTGTTCGGGAAACCCGCCGCACACTCTCGTTTTTTCAAAAAAATGGGAATATACTTTTCTTACCGTCCGAATGGAGGGGCCTGCCCATGCAGACTGATATCGATACTCTTAAGCTACGGATCAACCAATTGCACCTCGAACACCGCGATCTCGACGATGTCATAGCCAGACTGGGAGAAAAACCCGGACAAGACCAATTGCAATTGCAGCGCCTCAAGAAGAAAAAACTCCTGTTGAAGGATCAGATCTCGCACCTGGAACGTCAACTGACGCCCGACATCCGGGCGTAGTGTACAAAAGCCGCTCGCAAAACGCAGCGGCTTTTTGTTGCCGGTTCAGCGCTTGCGGGCGACCGCCGCAATATACACCGCAAACGCGCCGAGGAGCACGAACCACGCGAGCGACCACTCGGCGATCGAGAGGGTCAGGAACGTCCACCCCACTTCCGCGCACTCGCCCGAGCCGCGGAAAACTTTTTCGAGCGCCTGCACGAGCGGAAACCGGTTGAGCATGTATTCCAGCCCGGGGCCGCATTCCGGCAGCCGGTCCTTCGGCAAATGCTGCAGCCACACGTGGCGCGTTGCGATGCCCGCGCCGATCGCGGCGATGATGACGAGCAATGTGCTGTAGATAATTGCTCCTGTCTGGCGCGGACCATGGAGGGCGCCGGCCAGAAACACCACCATCATGGCGATATAGGCGACGCGCTGCAGGATGCACAACGGGCATGGATTCTGGTATTCGTAATACTGCAGGTAAAGCGCGAACGCGAAGAGCAGCCCGCAAATGAGCAGTCCTGCGAAGTAGCCGAGACGTGGGGTCAGTTTGAATGCCATGTGGAAGCGAGCGCGGCGCTGGAGTATAAACTGGAATTCCGGGGATTCTAGCAAATCTCCGGGTTAAGCCGCGCCCCGTGCGGCACGAAAGGTGGAAGATGCGTCTGATGCAATTCCTGGTTAGGTTTACCGCGGTCTGGCCCCTCGTCACCGCAACCGCTGGCGCCCAGGGTTACCCCGAGAAACCCGTGACCATGATCGCGCCGTTTCCCGCCGGGGGTTCGGTCGATCTGGTGGCACGCGCAGTGGCCCAGCAGATGAGTGAAATCTGGAAGCAACCGGTCGTTGTGGTCAACCGCCCCGGCGCGGGCGGCAACATCGGCGCCGAAGCGGTCGCGCGTGCCGCCCCCGACGGTTACACGCTGCTGATGGGCACAACCGCGCTCGCGAGCAGCCCGGCGTTGTATTCGAGGCTGACTTACGACGTAACGCGCGATCTCGCGCCGGTCAGCCTCGTCGTCACGATGACCAACGTGCTCGTCGTGCATCCGTCGCTGCCGGCGCGTTCGGTGCAGGAGTTGCTGGTTTTGGCCAAAGCCAGACCCGGCACGCTCAACTCGGCGTCGGCTGGAGTCGGCAGTTCTAACCATCTCGCGCTGGTGCTGTTCAATACCATGACCGGCGCCGGCATCGCGCACATTCCCTATAAGGGCGCGGCGCCTGCGGTCGCGGATGTAATGGGCGGACACGTTGCGATGACCTTTGTGCCGATTGCCGCCGCAGTGCCTCCCGTCAAGGCGGCACGGCTGCGCCCGCTCGGCGTCACCGGTGGATCCCGCTCGGCCACCCTGCCCGCAGTGCCCACCATCAGCGAAGCGGGCGTGCCCGGCTACGAAGCGACATCGTGGAATGCGCTGCTCGCGCCGGGACCAACGCCGCGCGAAATCGTGCTCAAAGTCAACAGTGCGCTGGTCGAAAGCCTGCGCGCACCCAAAGTGAAGGAAATTCTCGTCAACTCCGGGGCGGACGCAGCCGGCAATTCGCCGGATGAGCTCGCGCGGTTTCTGCGTGCGGAAATAGTGAAATGGGGTAAGGTCGTCAAGGCCGCGGGTATCAAGCCGGAATAGGAAACTGTCAGTGCTCAGAATCACGCCCGACATCACGCTGGACGACAGCGAATTCGAGGAGACGTTCGTGCGCGCCTCGGGGCCCGGCGGCCAGAACGTCAACAAGGTCTCGACCGCCGTACAGCTGCGATTTAACGTCTACGCCTCGCCGTCGCTGCCAGGGGACGTGCGCGAACGCCTGGTCAAACTCGCCGGCAAGCGCATCAATTCCGCCGGCGAACTCATGATTACCTCCCAGCGTTACCGCACCCAGGCTCAGAACCGCAACGATGCGCGGGAGAAGCTCGCCGGCCTGATCCGCGCTGCCACCCACAAGCCCAAGCCGCGCAGGAAGACCAAACCCAGTGCCGCCGCCAAACGGCGCCGCCTCGAAACCAAGCGCCGCAAAGGCGAAACCAAGCGCGGCCGCAGCGGCAAGCTCGATTTCATATGAAAAAAACGACGTGACTCGCGGAATAGACCGCCGGCGGGGACTGTTATAGCATTCGACCTGCGGCGGAGACTGCTGCACGTTACACGCGTGTCAACCTAAATGAGGAGAAGCAGATGAACCAAAGGATTTTTTCGATCGGCCTTGCGCTGACGCTAGGTGCAGGCTACTCGCTCACGGCGTTCGCGCAGGCAAAGCCCGAAACACTGGTCAAACAGCGCCAGTCGGCGATGGTGTTGCAGGGCAAGTATTTCTACGGCCAGTTGCGCCCCATGGCCCAGGGCAAGATGCCGTACGACGCAAGCATCGCCACGCGCAACGCAGGTTATCTCGACGCGCTGAGCAAAATGCCGTGGGACGGTTTCGCTCCCAGCACCAAAGACGTGAAAAGCGCGGCGCTGCCGGCGGTTTTCACGGATACCGCCAAATACAAGGAAGCCCAGGACCGGATGCAGGGCGAAATCGCCAAGCTCGTCTCCGTGGCCAAGAGCGGCGACGAGGCAGACGTGAAAGCGCAGATCCTCGCGGTCGACAAGGCTTGCGGCAGCTGCCACGAATCATTCCGCGAGAAGCGGTAACGGGCCAGGATTCCCAAAAACCCCGCTGACGCGGGGTTTTTGGCTTTTATGAGATGCTGAAATCGTGTTGACGCGGGTACGATCGGCGCTGCAGGCAGGCGTGCTTGTCCTGCTGCTCGGTGCGGCGAGCGGGAACGCTTGCGCGCAGGGCGACGCCAAACGCGGGCAATACCTCACGCAGGCCGGAGGCTGCCTCGCTTGCCATACCGAAAACAAGAAGGACGCCGTACCCTTTGCGGGCGGACGTGCGCTGAAGACGCCTTTCGGAACCTTTTACGGCCCGAATATCACATCGGATCCACAAGCGGGAATCGGGCGCTGGACCGAGGCTGATTTCATCCGCGCCATGCGGCACGGCGAACGTCCTGACGGCGCCGATTATTTCCCCGCATTCCCCTATGCGTCGTTCAGGCGCATTTCTGACGGGGATTTGCGTGACCTCTGGGCCTACCTGCGTACGCTGGCGCCGAGCAGCCGGGCCAATCAGGAGCACGACCTAAAATTTCCCTTCGGCTGGCGCTTGCTCGTCACACCGTGGAAGTGGCTGTTCTTCACGCCGAGTCCCTTCGTTGAAAACAATCAGCGCACGCCGATCCTCAACCGGGGCGCTTACCTGGTCGAGGCCCTCGGCCACTGCGGCGAATGCCACACGCCGCGCAACTTCCTCGGCGGTTCGAAGCGGGAGCGGTTCCTCGCCGGGGGCAAGGGACCTGACGGCAAACGAGTTCCGAACCTGACGCCGACCCGGCTCAAGAAGTGGAGCGACGGGGAGCTGAAGGAATTCCTGTTGACCGGTGCTACCCCGGACGGTGACGCAGCAAACGAGACGATGGACGAGGTGATCCGCAACACCACGAGCCGCCTCACAGCCGAAGACCTGGCGGCACTGATGGCCTACCTGCGCTCGCTCCCGCCGCTGCCTGACGAACCTCGCTGACCGTATCAATCAGTCCAGAGACAGCAGCACGGGCTGGTGATCGGACGCGTCGGTGTCGCTGTTGACGCGGACCTCGCGCACCCGGCGCGCCAGATCCTCGGTCACGAAAATGAAATCGCAGGCAAACGGTTCGGGCCATTGCTCGCGGTCGAAAACACCCAAGGTGGGAGCGTGCGGCGCGCCCGGATGCACGATCTGCCAGCTGTCCACGTAGCGTGGCGCGCCGTCGGAGGGCGGAACAGGGGCCCCTTTAGGGGATGTGACCCCGGAGACGGATGCCACGCCTGCGCTCGACGACGCTGCGCCAGACTCGCGGACGATCGCATCCCGCAAGCTGGAACCCTGCTCACTGCTCGCAGGCGCGTCGGCGAACGGCGCTTGCAGCCGCGCGTAGAGCGCATCGTCAGGCCCGAAATTGAAGTCCGCAGTCAGGATCGAGGATGCCGGCCGCGCTGCATTCTGAAACGGCCCGCCTTCCTTGCGCGAGTGGTCGAGGTCCCGTGCATGCGCTGCGGCTTCCGCCTGCAATTCGCGCAGCCGCTCGATCTGTGCTATGCGCTGCCTCGCAGAATAGTACTCGAGATGCGTCGTGGTCACCCGCAGCGGGCCCCACGGCGCCTGCAGTACCGTCTCAACCGCGACGCGCTGCATTGACGGCACTTCAGAATCGGCCGGCCACGGCAGCAGATGCCGGAAGGCCTGCAGCACCGGCAGCCGCGTCAGGATCATGTTGCCGAACTGACTTCGCGCGTTACTTGCTGCGCGCAAGTCGGTGCCGATGCCTTCGATCGCAACGTAGCCCGGCAGCAATTCCGCCAGCAGCCGGAACTGGTCCTCGCCCCGCGATCCCGGCAGTCCCGGAAAATTGCGCGCCACTTCCTGCAGACAGAGCACGTCGAAATCTGCCGTCGCGCGCGCGGTGTCGACGATGCGGCGCAGGTCGACGCGGCCATCGCAGCCGCGCCCCCATTGGATGTTCCAGGTGATCAGATTGAATTGCGCCACCGCGATGCGATCGATAAGTGAACCCGAGGAAACGTCACCCTCGATTGCGCCCCCGGCATGCGTATGGTAGCGTCAACTCTCCGACCCTACAATCGCCGGAAAACCATGACGCAATTGCGGGTTATCCTCATCAAACCGAGCAAATATGGCATTGACGGTTCGGTCGAGCGTTTCAAAAAAGGCTTCCTGCCCAACGCGACTCTGTATCACATCGCGGCCCTGACGCCCGCGCGCATCGGCGATGTGCCGGTCACCGTTCACTTGGTGGACGAGTACGTGTGGCAGGACCTCGACTACCTGCGTTGGCTGCACGCAGATCCGGATGTGACCACGCTGGTGGCGCTGGTCGGCGTTCAATCCCATCAGTTTCACCGCGCGCTCGATCTCACCGCTTACGCCCGCCATCACGGCGTGCACCATTGCGTGATCGGCGGACCGCATGCCATGACCTGCGATACCACTATGCTTCAGGGCCGCGGGGTGAGCTTCGCGCTGGCGGAAGCGGAACTGATCTGGCAGGAGATTTTGGATGATGCCGTGGCGGGGGAACTGCAGCCCTTATATGGCGGTAACAAGCGCTGGGCGGAGCAGCTTCCGGGTACAGTGATCAATCCCCCGAGCGCGGCAGAATTGGCACGTTACACGGCGCCCATGCTCGGCCTCTATCCGGTGCGAGGCTGCCCATACCAGTGCAATTTCTGCTCCGTGATCAAGATCTCGGGCCGTCAGGTGCGCAGCCCGCAAATCGAGAGCACCCTCGAAAGCCTGCGGCGGGCCAAACGCGGCGGCGTCGAAATGATCATGTTCGTATCGGACAACTTCAACAAGTTCCCGAGCGTCCGAACGCTGTTGCAGGCGATGGTAGACGAGCGATTGGGGCTGCGGTTCTTTTGCCAGTGCGACACGCAGATTGCGAAAGACCCGGAACTGGTCGCGTTGCTGGGCCGCGCCGGCTGCCTCGAAATGTTCGTGGGTGTCGAATCCTTCAATCGCAAGACGCTGAAGGCGGCGGGCAAGCACCATAATCATCCCGAGCAATATGCCGAAATCGTGCGCCTGTGCCGGCAAGCGTCGATCCGGCCCCACTTCTCAAATATCATCGGTTTTCCCAATGACGACGAGCAGGAGATTCGGCATCATCTGGACGTTCTGAAGGAATTACGGCCTACGGTGGCCTCTTTCTTTATCCTGACCCCGATCCCGGGCACCGAGCAGTACGACGATTTCCGCAAGGCCGGATGGATCACCGAACGCAACCTGGATCGCTTCGACGCCAGCTGCCCGACCTGGTCGCATCCCCTGCTGTCACCCCGCCGGCTCGAGGATCTGCTCTATCAATGCTACGTCGGCTATTACGGCTTTCTGCTCAAGACCGGCGGGTTGTCGCGCGAAGAACAGCAGCAAGCCATTTACCATCGTTACACCGCGGCGCAACGCACGCATCCCATGGCCGGCGGCGTCGACCGGTTGCGGGTGGACACCGCGGCGGACTATGCCGCTTTGCGGCGCGCGGTCTACGACATCGATCTTGCGCCATTGCCGGACAGTCTTGCGCTGTCGGCCGGTGACGAGGCGCTGAACCGCCGCAGCAACTGGCGCGTGCATGTGCTCGCAGAGCAGGCAACCCCATAACGGAGATTTATGAGCAACGACATACAGCAGCGTGTGGTCAAGGCGATCGCCGAAGTACTGGAGCGAAAAGAAGATGAGATCCGGCTGGATGCTTCACTGCGCGACGATCTTGATTTCGACTCGCTGAAACAGATGACGCTTTTCATCCTGCTGGAGGACGAGTTTCAGCGCACCATGCCGCCCGAAGACCTGACGGGGCTCGTCACCGTCAATGACATCATCGATTTCATCACCGGAAAGCTGCAGGAACCCGCCCAGACATGAAACGGCGGGTTGTGATTACGGGAGCCGGCGCCGTCAGCACCATCGGCACCGGTGTGGACGAGTTCTGGCGCAATTGCCTTGAGGCCAAATCGGCAGTCGCGCCCATCCCGGAAAACTGGGACCACTACGCCGCTTTGCACTCCCGCATATGGTCGCCGTTGCCTGTGATCGATCCCGATTACCTGGGCGTCGCGCGGACGGAACGGCTGCAACTCGACCCGGGCAGCGTGAACGCCATCGGGGCCGCACGCGAGGCGTTGGCAGGCGCCGGGTTCGCTCTCGTCCCCGACGCAAACAATTCACGCGTGTTCACCCTGACCGGAGCAGACGCCACACGGATCGGGGTCTATCTTGGCACCGGCATCGGCGGCGCCTACAGTTTTCTCCACAATCATGCCCACCACCTGTATCAGCGCGCGCGCGCAACACTCAAGGGCTATGCGGAAACCCGCGCCAGCGCGCCGGACCGGGAAATGCTCGACGGCGTTGTCGCGCTGATGGCGCATGGCCCTCGCTATCATCCCTTCGTGGTGTCGATGCTGATGCCGAACTCCAGTTCGGCGGTGGTGGCGATCAAGTTCTCGATCACCGGCCCGAACACGACTTATTGCGTCGCGTGCGCCTCGGGCACGGTCGCCGTCGGCAACGCCTATCGCGCGGTGCGCGATGGCTGCGTCGACGTTGCCGTCAGCGGCGGCTGCGAATACCTGAACGACGAACACGGCCATATCTTTCGCGGCTTCGATGTCGCCGGCACGCTGATCAGGGACTGCGCGGACCCGCAGGCGGCGAACCGGCCTTTCGATCAGAAGCACTCGGGCTTTCTGTTCAGCCAGGGCGGCGCGGCAGTACTCATCCTCGAAGAACTCGAGCACGCGCAACGCCGTGGCGCGACGATCATGGCCGAGCTGATCGGCTACGCCGAGACCTTTGATGCACACTCCATGATGAGCCTCGCGCCCGGCGGCGCACAGATCGAACGCATGCTGCGCGCCGCGCTGGCCGACGCCGGCGTTGGCGTGCACGAGGTTGATTACATCAACGCCCACGGCACCGGAACCCGAAACAACGACGAGGCGGAGACGGAGATCATCGACCGCGTGTTCGGGAAATCCGTGCGGGTCAATTCGACCAAATCGCTGTTGGGTCACACCATCGGCGCCAGCGGCGCCTTCGAAATCCTGGTCACGGCCCTGTCCCTGCGCGACCAGACTACACACATCTGCAAGAACCTCGACGCGCCGCTGCGCGATCTCAATTTCGTGCGCGCCGTCGAGCCGCTCGATCTGCGCGTGGGGTTGTCGCAGTCCTTTGCCTTCGGCGGGCATAATGCGGCCGTGGTGTTACGGCGTTTTCATTGATTTTGACAAAGGCAAGACCCGGGAGTAACCTGATCCTTCATACAAAACAGACAGATAAAAAGACTGGCGCGATACCCTGCGCCCATGCCTTGCGGCGCGCATCAAGCAGTTCTGGCTGGCGCCGCTGATACCGGGAGTCTTCAATGAGCAGCTTGCCGCACCCAGTGTCGCTGGTGCACTCCATAAAAAGTACTGCCCTTCAAAACAACACTGTGATGATCGTGGACGACCAGTCCACCGGGCGCGTGATCCTGGCCGAAATCGTGCGCAGTATCGACAAGTATGTCGACGTGGTCACGTTCGAAGATCCGGAGGCCGCGCTCGACTATGCGCGCAAGCATGCCGTGGACATGGTCGTCACCGACTACCAGATGCCCAGGATGAACGGCATCGAGCTGATCCGGGAACTGCGCCGGGTGTTTCATGACGACACCGTCCCCATGGTCATGATCACGGTCGACAAACAACCGGAAGTGCGCTATCAGGCGCTCAATCACGGCGCCATCGACTTTCTGACGCGCCCGATAGACCGCATCGAATACCGCCAGCGCTTCAAGAACCTGCTGGCGCTGCGCCGCCATGAAATCGAAAACTCGAACCGCCGCAAGTGGCTCGAGGACAAAGTGCGCATCGCGACGCAGGAATTGCGGCGGCGTGAAGTGGATACACTGTACCGCCTTGCCCGGTCGGCCGAATCGCGCGACCGGGTCACCGGCCTGCACCTGCCGCGCATGGCCAGGTATTCCGCGTTGATCGCCAAAGGCCATGGCTTGTCGGCCGCCCAACAGGAAGCAATCGAGCTGGCCGCGCCCATGCACGACCTCGGGAAAATCGGCATTCCGGACCGCATCCTGCAGGCGAGCGGCAAGTTGTCCGCGCCGGACATGGTAGTGATGAAGACCCACGCGCTGCTCGGCTACGAACTGCTGAAGGACAGCAGCTCGGAATTCCTGCAGATGGGCGCGGTGATCGCGCTCGGGCACCACGAGAAGTACGACGGCAGCGGCTACCCCTATGGCCTCAGAGGGGAAGCCATACCGCTGGAGTCACGCATCGTGGCCCTGGGCGACGTCTACGACGCGCTCACCTCGATCCGGCCGTACAAGCAGGCGTGGCAACCCGACCAGGCCTGCGCCTGGATGCGCGAGCAGTCCGGCCGCCATTTCGACCCGGAACTGGTGCAAGTGCTGCTGCGCTCGCGCACGGAAATTCTCGCCATCGCCGAGCAGTTCCGCGACAACGATGCCGGTCCTGCGGCAGTCATACCCTGAGCCGGCGCGCCATGGAATTCCTGCGATTCATCCGCACGCGGCTCGCGGGCCGCACCGACTCCGAGCACGAGCAGGCGTTCCTGCGATTGCTGATCGGAACCGCCTTTCTCTTTTACTTGTTGCCGGATGCAACCAAGCATTCCACGGAGTGGATTTACGCCTCATGGATGATGATGGCGGCGTATTTGGCGGCAGCGCTGGGAATCATCGTCTGCGTTCTTGCCTGGCCTCAACCGTCGCCCGCTCGACGCGTGATTGGAAACTTGCTCGACGTCGTCACCATTACCTTCTTCATGATCGGCGGTGCGGATCATGCCGCCCCGATATTCTTCATCTACCTGTGGGTGACGTTCGGCTGCGGCTTCCGCTTCGGCGCCAATTATCTTCTGATCTCGCTGGTGTTAAGCAGCGTGGGGTTCGTCACCGTTCTTGGCGTTAGCGACTATTGGGCGGATCACCGCACGCTAGGCATCGGCATTCTGGTCGGAATGATCGCGCTTTCGCTCTACGTGCTGACCCTGATCAAACGCCTGTACGAAGCGATCGCCCGCGCGGAAGCGGCAAACCAGGCCAAACGCATGTTCATCTCGTCGGTGTCGCATGAGCTGCGCACGCCGCTCAATGCAATCATCGGCATGAACGACCTGCTGCGCACCACGACGCTCAATACCGAGCAGGCCGAGATGGTCAACGCCACGCACGGCGCCTCGCGCGTCATGCTTTCCCTGATCGAGGATGTGCTCGATTTTTCCAAAATCGAGGCCGGCAAGATCACCGTTCAGGCTATCGACTTCGATCTGCATGCGTTGATCCAGAGCACCCTCACCATCTTCTCCCGCCAGGCCGCACAAAAGGGGGTGAAGCTGGGAGTCTTCGTGATGCCGGATGTCACGCCCGCGCTCAATGGCGACGCCCATCACCTGCAGCAGGTACTTGTCAATCTCATCGGCAACGCGCTCAAGTTTACCGAGCGGGGCGAAGTCCGGCTGGCCGTATCCACGCTCACCGAGAGTCCGCAGTCGGTGCGGCTCAGATTCGCGGTCCGCGATACCGGCATCGGAATTGCGCCGGCCGACCAGCAACGGATCTTCGAGTCGTTTGTGCAGGCCGAATCTCCCGGCACTCGCAGACATCGCGGCACCGGGCTCGGCACGACGATCGCGAAGCAACTGGTGGAACTCATGGGCGGAACGATCGGGCTGGAAAGCGCGCCCGGCGCGGGCAGCACGTTCTGGTTCGACCTGCCGTTCGCGAAGCAGCACCAGGCCGCCGAGGCGGGCCCGGCGCACTTCCGGGAAAACCGCACCCTGCTGGTGGGGTTTCCGAACGATGCGCGGCAGGCGCTGGCGGCCGATCTGCGTCAATGGGGGCTGGAGCCGGGCAGCGCCGAGAGCCTTGCCAGCGCTGCGGCACGGCTGAGCGAAGCCGCGGCACTGGGGCGCCACTACGGAGTTGCGCTCGTATACGCTGACAACGCGAGCGCGGATGTCGCGCGTGCCGCAAAGGAGTTACGTGCTCGCGACGGCACCACCCTTGCGCTTATTCTGTGCGCGCCGCGCAGTGCCGCCGCGCTGTGGGCCTCGCGCATGCCGGCGGAATTCGCGTCCGTCATCGCGTTGCCGCCGGAAAAGCGCCTGCTCTACAACGCCCTGCATTCGGTATTGGCCGGCGAAGAAACCGTGGCAGGGGCCATCTCGCTTGCCGACTACTATCGCAGCAAAGAGCCAACCCCGTGCTACCGCGTGCTGGTGGCCGATGATGACCCGGTCAACTGCACCGTGATATCCAAGCAGCTGGAGAGGGCTGGGCACGCCGTGAAATTGGTTGCCGACGGCGAGCAGGCGCTCGATGCGCTGGGTGAGGCGGATTACGACTTGGTGATCCTCGACTCGCACATGCCGGTAATGAACGGGCTGGAGGCGACGCGCCTGATCCGCGTAATGCAGGCCGGCCGCGCCGGCGTGCCCATCATCATGTTCTCGGCAGACTCGACTCCCGAAACTATCCGGGAGGCCACCGACGCCGGAGTCGATGCGTTCCTGTCCAAGCCGCTTGAGGCGAGCAAGTTATATGCGACCATCGAACAACTGGCCGAGAAACGCGCGCGGGAAACTGCCAAGGTGGTGCAGGCGATCGCGCCGCCGCAACCGGCGCAGGCGCCGCTGCTCAACACCGGCACGCTACGCGAACTCGCGCGCATGAGTCAGGATCCGCAGTTCGTGCCGCACCTGGTCCAGTTATTCAGCGAGGACAGCTCGCAACTGTTGTTGAAGATCGAGGACGCGCTTGCGCAGCATCGCCGCGAGGAATTCAAGGCGCTGATGCACGCGCTCAAGGGCTCGGCATTGAACCTCGGCGCGGAGCGCCTGGTCGCGCACTGCAGCAAAATCGGCGCGCTGGACTATCGCGAACTCAGCGCAGCGGCCGTCTCAGTGGCGGCCGAAACCCGCGCAATCATCACGGCAACGCACACCGCGCTTGCCGATTACGTGAAAAACCACGGCGTGGCGAATTCGTAGCACGCCTGGCGCGCCTGCGTCACCTGCTTCTCGCCGGGGCGGCGGTCGCGATACCGGGCTTCAGGCTGCTTTGCGATTGCACGATCCGCGCCATCAGGCGGAAATCCTTCGCATCCAGCCTGAGCGCTGCATCTACCCACACGGTCGTGATCTTCATCAATTCCTCGTGCGTGACCGGGAACACGATCTGCCGCGCCTGATAAGTCGCCGCCACGCCGTTCCTGCGCTTATGCACCTTGTCGACGTAATCGTAGACCGCCATTTCGCCCCGCCCCTGCGGCACCACCATGTCGACGATACCCATTTCATGCAGCTTCGCCGCCGAATAAAGATTGCCCGACAGTATCATCTCCTCCGCCACGCGCGGGCCGACGCGCCGCGCGAGCAGGCTGTAGGCCCCCATGCCCGGGAACAGGTTGAAGAGAATCTCGGGCAGTCCCATTTTCGCCTGCTCTTCGGCGATGATCACGTCGTTCGCCAGCGCGCCTTCGAACCCGCCGCCCAGCGCATCGCCCTGCACCAGCGCGATGGTGATCAGGTTGGGAACCCGATGGTTCAGAATGCGTGGGTACAGGTTATCGACGCATAGCGTGGCGTAGTGCAGCAATGCGTCCCGGTCCCGGCGCTCGATGCACTGCATGAAATAAGCGAGGTCGCCGCCCAGGTTATAGACCCCTTTCATGCGCGAGCCCGCCACGTAGTAATTGACCGGACGGTGCTCTCCCTCATAAAACACCCGCCCGCCATTGCTCTCGAACAGGCGGTCGTGCTTGCGCACGTCCTCGAGCAGTTTCAAGGTGACGTTCGGTCCTGCCTGCGGATTGATAAACCCCCACAGGATTCCGTACTCCGGGTCGTACTCGGTATCGTATTCCGTGAGGTTCAGGCTGCGTTGGACTGGCAGATGCTGGATGGTTGCGGACTGCATGGGGCCCCTCCTTCGGGAAATAAACAGAAGTCGAAGTCCGGACGCGCAATCCGAGGCCGTGATGCGCTTGAACCCTGAATCGCGCGACTAGACTGGCTGAAGCAGTCTAGCGCAGCGCCCGGCACCACGCAAAAAATGTGACAAAAGTCACGCTTGCCGGGAGGCAAGCCAGCGGCGGGGTGACAAAGTTAACTGTCCGGGCCACCCGACCCCATTTTTCCGGGCTATCGTGCCCGCTCCATCCACAGCAGGCCGATAATCGCCTTGACGTCGGTAATGCGACCGCTTCTCACCCAGGCCAGCGCCTCGGCGAGCGCCAGCGGCACGACCTCCAGAAATTCGCCGTCGTCATGCGCATGTCCGACGTGAGTCAGATCGCGCGCCAGATACAGCTCCATCCGCTCGTCGGCATAGCCTATGCACGGATGCAGCGTGGTCAAATGCTGCCAGCTCCCGGCGGTATAACCGCACTCCTCGATCAGTTCGCGTTTCGCCGTCGCCAGCGGATCCTCACCAGGCTCGATCTTGCCGGCGGGAAGCTCGTAAAAATGTCGCCGCAGCGCATAGCGGTACTGCCACTCCAGCAGCACCGTGCGCTCGTCGAGCATCGGGATCATGACCACGGCTCCCGGATGCTGTATCCATTCGCGGGGCGCGGTCGTGCCGTCCGGCAGCAATGCGGTGTCCTCACGCACCTTGAGCATCTGACCGTCGTAGACGAGCCGGGAGGTCAGCTGCTTTTCGGTGAAATCGGGATGGGAACCTTCGGTCACTGCAGCGACAGCCCGATTGAATACTCGCACAGCGTCATCAGCGGGCCGGGCAGGATGCCGAAGAGCAGGATCGCGATACCGTTCGCGCTCAGCACCCAGCGCATGCCGGCGCCGGGCGCGATTGGCGCCTGGTCGAGCGGCGCATCAAAATACATCAGCTTGACGATGCGCAGGTAGTAGAACGCGCCAATCAGCGAAAACAGCACGGCGATCACCGCCAACCACAGGAAGCCGGCATCGATCACCGCCCACAACACCGACAGCTTGGCGTAAAAACCGACCACCGGCGGCACGCCCGCCATCGAGAGCATCAACAGCAGCATGATGAATGCGTACCACGGGCTGCGCTGGTTGAGGCCCTTGAAGTCGTCGATGTTGTCGGCCTCGAAACCGGCGTGCGAGAGCAGCAGTATCATGCCGAACGTGCCGAGGTTCATCAGCACGTAGACCACGACGTAGAACATCGCCGACGCGTAGCCGTCGTTGCTGCCGCTCAACACGCCGAGCAGCAGGAAGCCCATGTGCGAGATGGTCGAATAGGCGAGCATGCGCTTGATGTTGGTCTGGGCGATCGCGGTCACGTTGCCGATCGCGAGCGAGAGCACCGCCATGATGATCAGCATCCACTGCCATTGCGCGACCAGGTAGTCGGCGCCGAGACCGGACACCAGGATGCGCATCACAAACGCAAACGCGGCAAGCTTGGGCGCGGAACCGATCAGGAGCGTCACCGCGGTGGGCGCCCCCTGATAGACGTCGGGCACCCACATGTGGAACGGCACCGCACCGAGCTTGAAGCCCAGGCCGGCGACGACGAATACCAGCGCGAACACCAGCAGCGTATTGTCGGCTCCGCCGCTGGCGATCACGGCGGCCATGCGGGGGAGCTCGAGGCTGGCCGGCGCCCCGTACAGCCTCCACATGCCCGAGAGAAGGCACGCGG
>Ga0082335_1002733_pt1 | contig 31822 bp, 25 predicted proteins | sample Subgrocontami58m_FD_72375 | JGI IMG/M metagenome (GOLD analysis project Ga0082335, IMG submission 72375) | Subsurface groundwater microbial communities from S. Glens Falls, New York, USA - GMW37 contaminated, 5.8 m (SPADES assembly) (version 2) ...
CACGCGCCGTGGCATCGGAAATCGCCGCCCCCTCCTTCTTCGCCTGCTCCGTGATCCACTGCAGGAGACCTAAGAGCGAGAGGGGCGGGAAATGCCTCATCTCCGCCCGCCGTTCGAGTTCCTTCACGACGCCAAGACGCTTGTCCGGCTTCGGATCCACGATGACCACAACCGTCTGCGGATGAATGCTCGAAGAGAACTGTTCCAGCCCTTCCCGGTCCAGCTTCGGTACACCCTCGATAACCACCAGGCGTTTCTCCGCGATGAACGGCATAGTTTCCACGGCATCCAGCAGCCTGGAAAGGCTCGCCTCCCTCCCACGGAGCGTGAGGAAGTTCTCCTCCCCGTGCCTCAGGGAAAAGTTCTGCTTCCACCGCCAGAGTTCACGCGTGATCGCATACTCGTTCTCCCCGGTGAAGAAGAACAGATTCCCCATAGCCTCACCTTGCTACAAACTCGATTGTCTTTCAAGAGGCGGGGACATGGAAGGAAGACAAAGAAGACAAAGAGTACAAGGAAGACAAGGAAGAAATGAGCCATCCTTGTACTCTTTGTACTCCTTGTAATCCTTGTAATCTTTCATGCCTTGCTGCCCCCTTTCTAACAACATAACATCCTTTGGATTCAGTCAATATCACTCGGTGGAAAAAACAGGGTTTTTGCGCTATAGTAATAGGAAATGCGACACAAATACTCCTTCTTCTCGCGCAAGTCGCTACGAACGATCTGCATCGTGGCGGCGAGCATGAGCCTCGCGTTCCTCTTAGGGATAGAAACAGCGGGCGACATCGAGCCTGTCGTCGGTTCCCTGCGAGCAGGGAGCGTTGCGGTGGAAGGCGACCTCAACGGAAACGGCCTCCTCGACGCGAACGACGCGCGCATCGCGCTCGAAATCGCCCAGGGACTGCGCTCCCCCACCGCGCAGGAACTCGCAGCTGATCCGAACCGCGACTTCCACATTACGGTGGAAGATGCCATGGCCATCCTCGAGAAGCTGGAGCACCTGCCAAGCAGCTCAACCGCCCGGTAGTCCGGACGAAACACACACCCATGACATCTCCTGACCGTACATCCTCCGGCCTCGCCGCACTGCTGCTCTTCCTCAGCATCCTCCTCCCTTCCATCGCTCTCGCGCAGGACGGAGGGGTCTCACTCGAGCTGGAACCGCACTGTACCTCATCCGACCGCAGCACCTGTCCCCGGTTCGAGACGCTCGATGCCTCCCACCTCAAGACTCCGCTCCTGAAGGCAGGCGATATCCTGGACATCGATGTCGTGCTCGCCGGCGCCGCCGGCAAAGACGCACAGACCGTCAGGAGCTTCCTCACGTACGACACGAAGGTCCTGGAAGCGCGGAGCGTCGAGCTCACGGATGCGATCAAAGCCCCCTCACCCGGAGAGCAGACCATCGTGAAGAGTACGGGGGTCGTGAAGATCGGCGGAGAGTTGAAAACCATTGACGTAAACCGCATAGCCGTCGCACGGGTAACTTTCCGCGTCCTCTCGGCCGGTGCAAACACGACCGTCGCATTCCAGAATTTCCGTGATGACGGAACCGGACAGACGGCCGTCAACGGGAAGCTACAAGTCCAGGAAACGGAATCGAAGGGGCTTGCCGCTCCTCCCTGCACCACAGCGCTCGTGGGATGCCGCGGTACCCCCACTCCCCTGCTCTCCACGGAACCGAGCAAACTCACCGTGACACTCGCGGAGACTCCGCCCGCACAAGCGCCTGCCACTCCTCCCCTCGCGGCATCGGTGCTCTTCCCGGCCGATACGACCCTGCCCACGACCCTCGCGCAGCTTCCGGCTGCCACAAATCCAGCACCACTCGCCGGGCAGGGATCGTCCACGTTCTCCCTCCTCCAGATCCAGAACGTGCGCGTCACCACTCGTGACACACAGATTTTCCTCGGGTGGGACCAGCTGAAGAGCGCCGAACTTGCGGGATACAACGTCTATTACGGCACCGTGAGCGGAAAGTACATCCAGCGCCGGAGCATCCCTTCGAGTGCATCCAGTCTCGTTCTGCGCGACCTCGAACCCGGTTCGACCTACTTCCTCGCCGTCCGAGCCTACAGCAACAAGGATCAGGAAACCGTCTTCAGCCAGGAAGTGTCCATCACCGTGGGAAAGCCCGAAACATCGAGCTCACCGCTCACCGTCACGCAGGAATCGCTCCCTCCGCCGGAGAACACGATCGTCTCGCACCGCGGAACGGGCTTGAGCGGCAGTACGGGAACCGGCGATACGATCATCGTGCTTGCCGTGGCATCGGCAGTGATCGGCACCGCATTCGCGTTCCTGCGCCAAGTCTCCCTGAGGAAGCTTTCCCATGCAGCCTGACGCTCCGCTCTTCGCCGGCTGGCATTCCACGGACGCTGAAGAGCCCGTCACCGTCCGGCAGAGCGGATGGCCGGCACCTGCCCCGCGGAGCGGGGTGGACATCCGCGGTCCTGGAGCAGACATCCGCCACATTCCCATCGAACAGCACTCCGGTACGGTCGTACCGAATCCGCGGGCGATGCGTCTCGCCGCATTCACGGGGATCGCCGTCGTGCTCGCAGGCGCGGCATTTTACTTCGGAGTCGACAGCCTCCGCGGCACTCTCACCGATGGCGGGTCAACCGGCGCAACCGTCACAATCACCGCCGACGGGCAATTCACTCCGGTCGCAGTGAACGCCCGCCCCGGCGACAGCGTCACCATCGAGAACGCGAACAAGGATCCGCAGGTGCTGAAATCGAAGGACGGACGCGATCTCTTCCCCGTGCAGGTCATCTTCACCACCCCGTACACCTTCACGGTCCCTTCGAACGCGCAGGGAACCTATGTCTACTTCTCCGAAACGCTCCCCGATGACCGAACACTCACCTTCACCATCGAAACGGCAACCGCCGCGTCTTCCGCGTCTTCCAGCAGCGCTTCCGCAGAAGCGTCCCCGAGCGTATCCGTCACAGTCCCATCAGATTCCGGCGGCGGGACCGTCTCCATTCCCCTACCGTTCGGCACCCCAGTCCAAGAGAGCTCCTCAAGCAGTGCTCCGTCGGCAATCGTCGTCCAGCAGTCGGATGAAACCGCTCTGATCAGCCTGAAGGAACAGGCCTCTTCCTCTTCCTCCCCGTCGTTTGAAACGAACGACGTCCCGACGAATCCCTACACCGTCGGAACCCAGGCAGAGCGTCCGAAGACCACCGACATCGCCGGGGACGCGAAGCAGACCCAGCAACTCCGCAGCGGCGCACCCATCCGGCAACTTCAGAAATACGCGCCGCGGAAGGTTCCCGACACCGGCCCTGCGGGGATGGCGCTGGTGTTCCTCCCGGCGCTGCTTGGTGTCGTGTTGATGTACCGGAAGAAACAAGAATTCTGAGACTCGAGAACCCTTTAGGAAGCTTGCCGCCCGCGGGTAGACACCCGCTCCCATTGGTGGAAGCAGTACAACGAAAACAGGAGAGGATCGTCGCTCTTCGACCCTCCCCTGTGAATGAGCAAACCCTTAAACTTCAGAGACTTCCGTCCATTTTCTCGCCGCTCGCATCGGCTCCGGGCTGCTTACAGGCCTTCGCGTCTGCCTTGAACGCGCTCCACGCGGCTTTCCGCTGTTCGTTGAGCGCCTGACGGGCATTCTTCCATGTACCGTTGAACGCCGCCCAGGCAGCCTTCAGTGCGGCATTGCGCCGGGCATTGTCCGTGATCGCCCATGCGGCTTTGAGCGCGTCCTTCCTCGTCTGGAGTGCCGCTTTCACCGCAGCAGCGTATGCATCCACGGCGGAGATGATCGCACTGTCACGCTTCTCGATGGCTCCCTGCATGCAGGCGGAATCAACCTGTACAACGGGTTTATTCAGTTTTCCCTTCTTCTTCCCGGCGTTCTCCGGGACGGAAGAGGAGGAGGAATACGCATCCAACACATCACCTTGTGCGAGTACCGGAAGCGCTATGGACAACGCGAGCATTGTCACAACACTGGAAGCAACGAACCTTTTCATAAAGGAATTTTGGGAGGAAATAATAGAAGAAGTCATTCTTGGCAATTATGACGCCCCACAGTCCAGACCATGACAGAGAAAACCTTGACTGGACACCAGACTATTTTTTCATCTGCAACGTAGTGCGATTGTCCGTCACTTGTAATCGAACGGAACTCCGCAATAATGCCCCTGCATGCCACGATTCATCGGTCTCACCGGCTACATGGGGAGCGGGAAGGGCGAACTCGTGAAAATCCTGAAAAAGCGCGGCTACAAATATATCTCGCTTTCTGACGTTGTGCGCGAGGAAGCGACGAAGCGGGATCTCGAACACTCACGCGAAAATCTGCAGAAGATCGGCAACGAGCTCAGGGCGAAGAGCGGAGCCGGCGCCCTCGGGAGGAAGGTGCGCGAGATCATTGCGAGAGAGATCCAGACACAGTGGGTGATCGACGGCATCCGCAACCCGGGCGAGGAGGAGGAGCTCCGCAAGCTGCCGGATTTCCAGATGGTCGGCGTGAGCGCTGGTCCGGACATGATCGTGAAGCGTCTGATGGCGAGGAAACGCGAAGGCGCGAAGCTCACGGAGGAGAGCATTCTCGAAAGACTGGAACGGGAGAAGGGCACCGGAGAGCCCCCGGAAGGACAACAGGTGCGCAGGTGCCTCGAGCACGCGGATTTCTTCATCCTGAACGAGGGGACGCTCCGGGAATTCAAAGGGAAATGTGAGCACTTTCTGCGCCTTGCGAAGGGCGAGGACCGGCCGACGTTCGACGAGGTGTTCATGGAGATCGCCTATACGTGGGCGAAGCGCGCCACGTGCCTGCGGCGCAGGGTGGGAGCCGTGATCGCCAAAGACAAGCAGCAGCTCACGGCGGGCTACAACGGCGCACCCCGCGGCGTGCCCCACTGCGCGGAGCTCGGCGGGTGCCTCCGTGAGAAACTGAAAATCCCGTCCGGCCAGCGCCACGAGATCTGCCGCGGGACCCACGCGGAACAGAACGCCATCACGCAGGCGGCGAAGTTCGGCATCGGCATCGAGGGCGGCACTCTCTACTGCAACACCTTCCCCTGCGTGATCTGCATGAAAATGATCCTCAATGCCGGCATTGCAACCGTCGTGTACGACAGCGACTACGACGATCCCCTCTCCAAGGAAATCCTCAGCCAGCAACATGAGCTCAAGCTCGTGCGCTACGAGGGGAGGAGAACATTTCGGGTCATAACCAAATTGTGTGGAGAAAAATAATTTCGGTGAAAAAGTGAGCCTTTCCAATTGAGAGCAGGTATCTACCCGCGGTTGACGATCATGGCTTCATCTTGGTACGTCGTTCGCGAACGACGTGCCTTGCCGACCGCAGGTAGATACCTGCTCTGTATTATTTATTTTTTTCTTGTCTCATATACTTGGATGTAAGTTTCTCCACACAATTTGGCATTGATCCGACATTTCTCCGGTAATCCGCACTATTGACATCGCTGCAAAGTTTGCTTAGCATTCGCCCCTATGAGTGCAGAACACCCGCCCCAGGACGACAGTGCTCATGACGCAGAGATCGCATTCCTCCATGAAACGTTGCGAAAAGCCTATGGTAACAGCGAGTGGGGAGGGTATGTGCTCGCTCAGCTTGGTGATGCGCTGCGCCGAGCCGGCCGCCTGAACGAAGCAATCGGAAGGTACGAAGCCGCTGCAGGGCATCTGAGGACAACCAATCAAGAAAGTGCGCACAACGACGTGTTACAAAAAATCTGTGAAACACGGGAATTGCTCCTGCAACAGCAATCGGCATCCGCGCAGACCCCAAAGGAGATCTGAAGCCACTGCATGCGTCACTTCTCCCCGGCCGGCAGACCGCTGCTGACGATTGGGCGCTCCGCCTCTCATACGGCTTCGCGATATACATGATACGATTGTTCATCTGAACCTTTCTTCATAGCGGCGAAGCGATATCGCTACGCCGCTACTTAAATAACCTTTGAAAAACATTCGTAGCGTTTTCATCGCGAAGCCGTATCACGCCGCTTGTCCCTCATCATCAGGCAAACCGTTCTCACTCCATAGCTTCAGGAGAACGCATACCTTTTCGGCCGTATCAGCAGCTTCTTCGTGGACATAAATCGTCTGCGGTTCCGTCACCGGCTTCCAAGCCTCCGCGTCGGTTTGTCCCACGAGCGTCGGCTGTACGTATACTTTATACCCTGCTCTATGGAGAGCCCTCTCCACCCGTGTATGTGCGTAGCCTGGGAGCACGGAACCCGGGAAGACGATGACTTTCTCCGTACCCTTATTCGGAACGTGTATGGTCTCGAACGTCACCGGAGCTTTTTCGCTGGGCATAGTTAAGGAAGGAAGGGAAGGAAAGCATTGTACCTCTTTCGAACGATCGTCTGTCAACCATACCGGACTTCTGATCGCTGAGGCTGCGAGGAGTCATGCACCGCATCCCTCGTTCCTCATGGTTCACCGGATTGAATTCCCCGGGACGCTTCTCTACACTTCGACCCGCAGAGACGTTCTTTCATTTCTTCTTGGGTCGGCCCGGCTTCGTCCGCCTAGGCGGACTACGCCGAGGCGAGTAGCATTCTCCGCTACTCTTCCACGACGTTCATTCTCAGCACTGATTGGGTCGGCCCGGCTTCGTCCGCCTAGGCGGACTACGCCGAGGCGAGTAGCATTCTCCGCTACTCTTCCACGACGTTCATTCTCAGCACTGATTGGGTCGGTAGCGAAGCGGTCAAACGCACCAGACTGTAAATCTGGCGGCTTATGCCTTCGAAGGTTCGAATCCTTCCCGGCCCACCAACCTCCGCAGGAGGTTGTCCACCGTAGCCTCGCCGCAGCGAGCAGAGGTGGACTGTTCACGCAGGACCTCCTGGCTACGGTTGGCAGGCCACCGACGCGAAGGCTGGCTCATAGCAAACATTTTAGGCTGTTCAAGCTTGCCCTGAGCGGATGCGAATGATCAGCCATCGCCCACTATTCTTCTTCGCAAGCTTCGCAGGATGCTTTTCACGAATCCGGATGCCCCGTCACGATTTCATTTTGACATCACAAAAGAAGGGACCAGAGAGAACGAACGTATGACACGAACCGACTATGTACATTACGCTGAATGATCTCTGATCCCCGTGTCCAACGCCCCATGACAGGGCAATAAATAGGACTCGTGAAGTATAGCATACATTCTCGTGGAAAAGTGGGCCGGGATGATGCGCAAGCAAGAAAGCGCGAAGAGCATTCCCGGCCCGGCCACTCTTCCCGTTGCGGAGCCCGTCTCGCACGGGGCGGGATCCGGAAGAGCGGTTGATTCAATGTGGGGGCCGGAGAACGGCTGATGGTGTATCGGGTGACACCGATGCCATCAGAAGAGAAGAAGAGAGTTCTCCGACCCCGCTTTCTCTGTGAGGTTGCTAGACCCCCCTACAGAGGCGGAAATGATATGCGTTCTGAACATCATTGCAACCGATTCCTTAAAAAAAGCGAACTGCGGGTCCACTTCGGATCGGCTTAAGTCATCTTCAAATTTTGGGCTCAAGAAAACGGCTCGGAGGGATCCGAAGCGGACGGACGTACCCGCATGGGAGGACCCCTCCAAGCCTAAAACCCCACAACGTGAGGTGCAAACATTCTGAGTGTTTCTCTCTGAATGTCAATACTGCTTGTAAGAAAAAATTCGGTGGGTCGGGGCGCTCGCTGAGCAAGCACTCTTCCGACCCACCTGGGCCCACCCACCACACAACAGTGTTACCTGTAAGTGAGTTGCGATGATTATATGTTTACTCTCACTTGAGTCAAGTTTCTTAACATCATGGGGCAGAGTCAACATGCATCAATGCATGAAAAAGGGTCAGGAGCGCACTGATGGTACCAGACGAAATGCGGTGACAACTCCTGACCCTCAGGGTGACACCTCCTTTCATAAATCGGGTGAACGAAACGAAAAGAGGCATATGCAAATGAAGTACCCAGCAGCCGAGCTGCGAGGTATCTACGGAGTCAGTTAGATTTCCGAAGCTCGGGTTCGCTTACCCGAGCTCCATGGACGATCTTCTAGCCGGATCGCCGGGGTAGACGAACCCCAGCTACGGTTTATTTGCGTTCACCCCGCACCCGAGGTGCGAGGAATTACGGATTAAAGCATCGCTGTAATCACTCGTCAAATTACTCGTACCGAAGAGCTTCCATCGGACTCAATGATGCAGCACGTTTGGCCGGATAAATTCCAAACACAAGCCCCGTTCCGACCGCCATGCTCAAGGCCAGAATTATGGCATTGGCCGAGAGAACGAACCGGAAGTCGCCCAGGAATCTGGCGGCGACCGCCGAAAGCAGCCAACCGAAAAAGATACCGAGAACCATACCGATCATTCCTCCGGTAAACGTCAGAGACACGGCTTCGAACAGAAATTGAAGCAAAATATCCCGGCTGCGCGCACCGACGGCTTTCCGGAGACCAATCTCGCGGGTCCTTTCGGTCACCGAAACCAGCATGATATTCATTATTCCGATGCCGCCGACCAGTAGGGAAATGCCGGCGATCAAGGCCAGGAAAACAGTCAATCCTAAGGTCACTGCATTGACTGTGCCTGTTACCTGCTCGGCGCTGCGGGCGATGAAGTCATCTTTGTCCGGATCGTTCTCCGGATTGTCGATCCGGTGCCTTTGCCGGATCAAAAGCTTGATGTCCTCTACGGCCAGAGCGGGGTCGCCCGTGGACTTCAGAACCATATAACTCAAATGTTTCTGTCCGGTGGCGGTTTTCGCTGTTGAGAGCGGAATAAAAACCAGTTCGTCCAGTCGCTGGCCAAGCAGCGACCCCTTCGGTTCGAGCACTCCTATGACCGTGTAGGAATTTTCCCCGATGTTGATTTTTTTTCCTTCGGGATCAACATTCCCGAAAAGATTCAGGGCCGCCCGGGATCCCAGTACGGCAACAGATTTGGCCCCTTGATCGTCGCTAAGGTCAATCAAGCGCCCGTGATCGAGTTTGTAACCGTACATATCGAAGATGCCGCCGTGGGATCCCGGGATCATCGGGGAAATCTCTTCCTTGCCGTAGCGAATCGGCTTCGCGACCAGAATCACCGGCATCACCGTCTCGACGGTAGAAAGTTTTTTTACCGAGTCATAATCCCCGAAGGTCAGACTTTCCAGATTACTGCCGAACTTTTCGAAGCCTTTCGGAAAGACCTCGACCAGATTCGTACCGAAAGACTGCACAAGCGAAGTGATGTAGTTCTGGAAACTCCGGCCGAGCGAGACCATGAGCACCACCGATGCCACGCCGATGATGATGCCGAGCATCGTCAGGAATGTACGATTCTTGTTGATCGTGATGCCGCGGTAGGCCGTCTGAAGGGTGTCGCTTAGGAGCATGACTTGGGAAATCGAAGAAGTTCAGAAAACCGAAGAAAGGTAGCCGAGGCGACCGAAGGGACCGACGTGACCGAAGTACAAAGCATTACCTCGGAAACCTCGGTCCCCTCGGTTTCTTCGGTCACCCTATTCTCGATTCTTGATTCTTGATTCATAATTCCTGGGTTACTCATACCTGAGTGCGTCGATAGGATGTAAATTCGCCGCGGCTCTCGCCGGGAAAATGCCGAAGACGATGCCGGTAAAGAGCGCCATGAAGAATGCGGCGACCATGGACTTAATGGACACGGCGAACGCATATGAGCTTAAGTAGTTCCGGACGATTCCCGAGATCACGAACGCGAGGAACACGCCGAGGACCATGCCGATGATGCCGCCGATGACCGTGAGCATCACGGACTCGGAGAGGAACTGGAGGAGGATATCCCGCTTCCTGCCGCCGAGCGCTTTGCGGAGGCCGATCTCCTGCGTCCGTTCGGTGACGGACACGAGCATGATGTTCATGATTCCGATGCCGCCGACGAGGAGTGAGATCGCGGCAATTGTCGTTATAAAGAGTGTCAGTCCCAATGTTACTGATCCTAAGATCTGGCTCGCCTGCTCCGACGAATGAACCATGAAGTCATCTTTTTTCTCGTCGTTTTTCGGATTGACTATTCCGTGCCGGTACCGAAGCAGCGTCCGGATTTCGTCGAAAGCCAGGTCGAAGCTGTCCACGGCCTGTAACGTTATGAGGTTCAGGTATTTCTGACCGGTGACGTTCTTCGCAACTGAAAACGGGATCAATATCCGATCGTCGACATTCTGGCCGAATTGGGAGCCGACGAGATTCATCGCCCCGACGATTGTGTAATAGGTTTCCCCGATTTTTATCCGTTTGCCGAGCGGATCGACCGAACCGAAGAACTTTTCCAAAGCATCCGAACCCAAAACCGCCACCTTCCTGGCGCCGTCGATGTCCTCCTTGTCGATCAAGCGTCCGATGGATGCCGAGAGTTCCTGGTTTTTGAAAAAATTCCCGGTGACACCGACAATTCGCGGATTGCCTTCTTCGCGGCCGTACGAGGTTTTAGCCGGTACGAAAATCACCGGGGCGACCGTTGTGATCGATTGCAATTTCATCAGTTCGTTCAAGTCCTCCAATGTCAGTCTATCGAATCCGGTCGTGATACCTGGTGGTCCGCCCTGCTCCTGTCCCGGAAAGATCACCATGCTCTTCGGCCCGAGAGAACTGATCTGGCTCAGGATCACCCCCTGTATGCTCTGTCCGACTGAGCTCATCAGCACGACGGCCCCGACGCCGATGATAATGCCCAGCATCGTGAGCGCCGACCGTGACAGGTTGACCGTCACTCCTTTGATGGCCGTTCGGAACGTGTCGCGGAAGCGCATAATTCTTACTTGAGATGGTTCTTCTCACTGGCAATCACGCGCGCGAAATTTCTGGTATCATCATCAATCCGTCCGTCGGTGATGTGGATGATGCGTTCCGCGTGCTCGGCGGTGGTACGCTCATGCGTGACGAGGATGATCGTGTGACCCTCGTCGTTCAGCTTCTGCAGCGCATCCATGACCGCGATGCCGGAAGCTGAATCCAAATTGCCCGTGGGCTCGTCCGCGAAGATGACTTCGGGATTGGTCACGAGCGCGCGTCCAATGGCCACTCTCTGCTTCTGCCCGCCGGAGAGCTGGCTAGAGACATAGTCTTTCCGGTCCATCAGCCCCACGGTCTCGACCGCCTGGAGCGCAAGCTTCTCCCTCTCCCCTGCCGGAACCGCCGGGTGGTAGAGGAGCGGGAGCATGATGTTCTGAAGCACCGTCGTGCGGGGGAGGAGGTTGAACGCCTGGAAGACGAAGCTCACGCGGGTCGCGCGGATGCGCGCGAGGTCATCATCGTCAAATGCCGTCGTCGGCTGCCCCTGGAAGAGGTACCGACCGCCGGTATGCGTGTCGAGAAACCCGAGAATATGCATGAGCGTTGATTTGCCGGAACCGGAGGGCCCCATGATCGCCACGAACTCCCCCTTGCTGATCGTCAGATTAATATCGAAGAGCACGGGCGTGACGACGCCGTCGTTGTCGTACGACTTGCAGAGATCCTTGGTTTGGATGAGGGGCACGACAGCGCCCTTTATGCCCTCAATGCCCTCTATGCCTTTGATTCTTGATTCATAATTCATTGTTTGATGAGTACCACTACCGTCTCTCCCTCCTTCACTCCCGTCACTTCAATGTTTCCGCCCTCCCCCTCCATACCCGTCGTGACCGTTTGCTCCGTGAAAGACTTGCCGTTCTCGCCGAGAATACGCACGATCTTCCGCCCGTTCTCCTTCTCCAGCACGGAGCGGAGCGGGACGCTGACGACGTCTGCTTTGAGCCCCGTGACGATTTCCGTATCGCCCGTCATCCCGACCTTCAGATCGTCATGCGGAAAAACGAAATCCAGCTTGATGCGGTACTTCGGCACGCCGTCCTTGTCCGTGGCTGCCGTGTCGATCTCGTTCACATGGAGCTGGAAACGCCTGTCCGGGAAAGCGTCGAGCTTGATGGAGCCGCTCTGGCTGAGCTTCACCTTCGGGATGTCCACCTCCGAGACGAACATCTCGATGCGGTACGGCGTGTTCCCGAGCATCGAAATGGACGGCTGCGTGGTCGGACGCACCTCCCCGACCTTCACGTTCACCTTCGTAACCATGCCGTCCACCGGCGCCGTGAGGATCGTGTCGTTATAGGTGGATGCCGCCCGGGCAAGCTCGGCCTGCGCCTGACGGACGCGCGCGCGCGCGACGTCGAGATCGGTCTGGCGCGCCGGGGCTTTCTTGAGCGCCAGCAGAGCCTCGTCGATCTGGAGCGACGTCTCGTAGGTCGCGATATCCGCTTTCGCCCTGTCACGCGTGCCCTGGTAGCTCGCGACAGACGCCTCCTGCGTGACGATCTTCGTATCGTAGGTGGCCGAAGCGTCACGCAGCGTCTTCAGAGCGGTGTCGAGCGTCGCGAGGGACGTCTGCACGTAACTCTTCTGCAGAGCGATCGTCGTCTTGTTCGTCTCCCGTGACGTGTTGGAGAAGTCCGTCGTGAGTGGAAGCGCCGCCACCGTGTCGTATCCGCGGTTGAAGATGTCGGCCGTCTGAGCCACCGCATTTCTCGCACTCTCGAGCGCCCGGATCGCACTCTGGTAATCCGCGGGCGCGGGGTTCGCCTGCAGCGAGGACACTGTGCTCTTCGCCGACTGAAGATTCGCCATGAGCGAGTCGTACCCCGTCGGGATGCTCTTGGTCACCGCGTCCGATACGTCATTCGCGCTGAAGACTCCCTGCAGCGAGAGGAGGGCGGTCTTGGCGATTCCCAATTGCTGCGAGATGCTGCTCGCGGCCGTCCCCACCTGTCCGGCGAGGTTCACTGCCGCCTCTTTCCTGAGCGCCGAGAGCTGTTCCTGCGCGGTCCTGAGGTTCGCTTCCGCGTTCGCGAAGGTCTGCTTCGTCGCTTCGAGCGACGCGCGCTTGTTCGCCACCTGCGCTTCGGCGATGGCGATATCCTCCGGACGCGACCCTTCCTCGAGCTGCCTGAGCTGCGCGAGCGCGGACTGCACGCTCGCACTTGCGCTGGCCACGCTGGCCGCCAGACTTCCCGAGCGCAGCGCCGCGAGGCGCTGTCCGGCTTTCACCTTATCGCCTTCCTTCACGTACACCTGGGACGCGACATCCACCGTCGGGAACTGGAGCTCGAGATCTTTCTCCGAGATCACGTTCCCGACCGCTTCGACGATCTGCTTCAGTTCGCCGCGCTGCGCCACCGCCGTGATGTACACCGGCTGCTTGGGCCGCGTCACGGCATAGGAAATCCAAGCGAAAATTACCACGACCACGATGGCGATGGTCTTCTTGAGATGACGCCGGATAAACCGGAAGGTTATCTTGAGCGGAGCCGCGATAGAGGCGATAGAGAAAGACATTGAGCGGGTTAAAGTAGTACTGATTATTGACCGGAGCAAGACTTGATCATCTTCTTGAGGAGCCTGAGGAGAGTATGCCGATCTTCGATCGATAACGAGGAGAGAATCGCCGAAACCAGCTCCTTCTTCTCCGCCATTTTCTCGCGGAGAATGCGCTTACCCGCCGGGGTGACGCCCAGTCGGATGATCTTGCGGTCCCGCCGGTCGTGCCGGCGTTTCACGAGCCCCATCTTCTCCAGACGATCCACGAAGACGGTCGCCGAGGGCGACGTCACGTTCAGCATGCATGCGAGTTCCTTCATGGTGATCCCCTTCTTTGTCCGGATGAACGCGAGCGTATGGAGCTGCGCCATATGAATGTGGTCGGCGCACTTCATCACTTTCGTGCGGAGCGCACGACCGACTTCGAACGTTGCCTGGATGATCTGCCCTGTTATATCAGACATCATAAATACTATCTTGTATACTTAGATACTCTAATTATAATCTTTCATTTTCGACAGGTCAAGGGTTGAGTTAGGAACCCCTGATTCATGCCATTACTTGCGATAAACAACATAACAGCAGCGGCTTTCCAAGCCGCGGTGTTTGCGTGATGGACAACGCAGCAATTCTTCATTCGCCGCGGCCGGGACGGCCGCTACTGATGTGAAATATTGTCGGTGAATCAGAGGTTCCTTAGCCTACCCGCCTCACTCCGGCTCTGCGGAGCCACCTCTCTCCCGATGGGGGAGAGAGGAATCCATACAACACCTCACTGAAAGAGGTGAAGCGAAGCTCCCCTCTCACGAGCGTAAGCGAGGGAGAGGGGCCGGGCCACGGCGGTCGCGACCGCCGTGGCCGGGGGTGAGGCGGGGCATGATCGGCAGCTAACTTACAATTTTCGTTTCATCGCCATCAGTGCACGCTCGATTGCCTCTTCCACGGGCAGCATCGTCACCCTCTCTTTCTGAAGCTTGGAGTTGCTCAGAACACAGTTGCTCCGTGCGGCTTTCACCACCGTCGGCAGATCGGCAAGGGCGAGGCGCTCGAAGGTGTGCTTGGGGTCCACGAGCTTCCGATAACGCTGCATGATCTCGTACGGGGAAATGGCACCGGAATTCACCACGTTGTAGATGCCCGTAACCCGCTTACGAACCAAAATTTCAACCGCGTGTAAAAATTCCGGGATATAAGTTATGGAATTGCGGACGTCCAACACACGTTTGAAACCGGCGAGTTTCGTGATCAAATTCCTCGGACCCGGTGTGTCGTCGAAAGGCATGCGGAGACGCACTTGCAATACAGGGAACGGCGCGAGCAATTGATCGCTCATCGCCTTCGTCAGCGAGTAGAAGCTCCCGGTGAAATTTGGCTTGTCCTCCTCGGTGAGCCCCCCGGGCTTGTCGCCTTCGCCGTCGTAGATACAACCTGAACCAATATGAGCGAAATACATCTCGCGCTTCAGGCATTCCTCGAGGAGGACCAACGGCCCGGTGACATTGCTCCGGAGCGTCTCCATCCTGTGATCCTCGCACCAGTCAACGTTGGGCTTGCCGGTCTTGCCCGCCGCGTTGATCACGATCGTGGGTTTCTCGCTCTCCAGCACCTGCCGCACGACAACGGGGTCTGCGATGTCGACAAACGGAAGCGCAGCGCCGGGAAACCGCAGAGCCAATTTCGCGCCGATGAATCCTTTGCCGCCGAAGATGACGATGTCGGCCATGCGATAAATGTAAAATGTACAATGTAGAATGTACAATGAAGCGACTGCAAGAGCTACGAGCTTTTGTGTTTTTCATTCTGCATTCTCAATTTTACATTCTACATTTCGTCCGTGTCCTCTCTCCCCTACCGCATCGAACGAACGAGGAACCGCACGTCACGTGCGATGCTCGAGGGTGATACCGTCGTCATCCGCCTCGCCGGACGTTTGCCTGCGACGGAGGAACAGCGACACATCACGACTCTTCTCAGGCGGATGGCGAAAGTTCATGCGAAGCTTCAGGGCGCTCCCTGCATCGATCCGTTCCGCGAGCTTCTCCGCGGCAAGGCAGAGGCAACTGTCACTCTCGCCGACGGGACTCAGCGCACCTTCTCTGTGTCCCCGGGAAACAAAATACGCGCGGTGTTCAAGGATGATCGCTGGATCGTCACACGCTCTCCGTCCATCACGGAACCGGCGTTCCATCGCTTCCTGTGGCGGCTGCTGTCAATCAGTGAGCAACCGCGCATCAGAGCGACAGTTCAGGCAATGAACGATACGACCCTCCGCGCCAAGCTCAAGCACGTTCGCCTCCGTTTCATGCGCGTGCGGTGGGGCAGCTCGAGCCGAAGAGGAAACATCAATCTCAACACAGCCCTCCTCTTCGTCCCCCCTCCTCTCCTGCGCTACGTCGTCATCCACGAGCTCATGCACCAGCGATACCCCCACCACTCGACGGCGTTCTGGCGTGCCGTCGAGAGCATCCTGACCGACCACCGCGAACGGAGCGCAGCACTCAAACGTTTCCGGCTCCCCGTCCTGTAATTCGTTGACGGGGAACTAACGAAAAGCGTACGGTGCTCCCCTTCTCCTCTCTACTATGTCTTCAACGAAGTTCAACGTCCTCCTCCCTGAAGATTGGAGTCCTAAGAAAGCGGAAGATCTCGCTAAAGCACTCAACGTTACGATCGGCATTCACCGAGAGGGTCCACGGACTGCAATCTTCACCCTCTACAAGGACCTGACGGACGAAATACGCGATAAGATTAAGTCTGCAGGGATCGAGATCAGAGGGAACCCAATATGATGAAGGTGCATACCAGGCTGAAAGTACGCTACAATGCCCCCGATGCCCAAAGCCCGACGAAAGGCGCATGCGAAGCGGCGTCGCTCGCGCCGCAAGGACAGCCCTGAGTTCGCACTCGAGGCGCACACACGCAGACAGGTGAAAGCCGTGCTCACCATCGGCCTCGGCCTCGTGCTCTTCCTCGCGCTTAAGAACAACGCCGGCGCGCTCGGCCTCGGCCTCGGCAAGGTGCTCACCTTCCTCTTCGGCTCGTGGAAATTCCTCTTCCCGGGTCTCCTGGTGGCCCTGGGCTGCCTCCTGATGATCGGCAGCGCGCCGAACATCGAGCGCAAGCGCACGTACGGTCTCCTGCTGTGCTTCGCCGCGTTCCTCGGGATCATGCAACTCACCGCTCCCCCCGGGGATTTCGCCAACATGCGCAACGAGCTCGGCGGCGCGGTCGGATTCATGATGGCGTTCCCATTCATCGCTTTCCTGAGCAAGAGCGCCGGGTACATCATGCTAGGCGCCCTCCTCGTTGCGGGGCTCTTCATCACGTTCGAGCCGGACATCCCCGCCCTCCTCAAGAACCTTGCGGCATCGAAGGGACAGAAGGATCGAAATCAACACCGGGAGAAAGATGAAGAGGAAAAGGAGGAACTGGAAGAGAAAGAGGACAGAGGGTCACTCGATTTGATCGAACAGGACCGTCCTGAACCGGACCTGAATATCGTGCGTCCGGAGTTCGCGGAGGAACAGGGAGAGGAAGAAACCCTCCCCCCGCGCAAGGCACAGCCGGTGAAAGGCCGGAGTGAGATTCTGGAGATGAAGGACACGCGCTTCGAGGAATGGAAATTCCCGGAAATGGACCTGCTCGAGAGCAGGCGGAGCGAGCTCACGGTGAACGACGAGGACCTCAAGCGCCAAGCCGCGCTCATCAAGGAGAAGCTCGCGGAGTTCGAGGTGGACGTCACCATGAAGGACGCACATCCGGGACCGACCGTCACGCAGTTCACGCTCCAACCGGCGGAAGGGATCAAATTGAGCAAGATCGAAACCCTCAAGGACGATCTCGCGCTCGCGCTCGCGGCGCACAGCCTGCGGATCGAGGCGCCCATCCCCGGCAAGGCGCTCGTGGGGATCGAGCTGCCGAACGAACGGCGCTCGACGGTGTACCTCCGGGAATTGCTGGAATCCCAGCAGTTCCGCCAGTCGCAGTCGCCGCTCACCATCCCGCTGGGCCGCGGTGTCGGCGGTGAGGCGTTCGTCGCCAACATCGAGGACATGCCGCACCTCCTCATTGCCGGCGCCACCGGATCGGGGAAGTCCGTCTGCATGAACACGATCCTCATCTCCCTCCTCTTCCAGAATGCGCCGCACGAACTCAAGCTCATCCTCATTGACCCGAAGCGCGTGGAGCTGATGCCTTACAACGGCATCCCCCACCTCCTCACTCCCGTCATCACGGAATCGGACAAGGCGCTCCAGGCTCTCCGGTGGGCCATCGCGGAGCTCGGACGCAGGCTGCACCGCTTTTCGGAGAACGGGGTCCGGAACCTCGCCGAGTACAATGAACGGCAGACGGAAGAGGAGAGGAAACTCCCGAGGATCGTGGTGGTGGTGGACGAGCTCGCCGACCTCATGATGCGACAGCACCGGAAGGACACCGAGACGATGATCGCCCGGATCGCGCAGATGGCGCGCGCCGTCGGAATGCACCTCATCATCGCCACGCAGCGCCCGAGCGTGGACGTCATCACCGGCCTCATCAAGGCAAACATCCCCACGCGCATCGCCTTCCGCGTCGTGAGCTCCATCGACTCGCGGACGATCATCGACTCCATCGGCTCCGAAGACCTCATGGGCCGCGGCGACATGCTCTACATGACCGCGACGACTCCCAAGCCCGTCCGCATCCAAGGCATCTTCATCTCCACCAAGGAGATCGAGCGCGTCATCAACGCCATCAAGGTGGCTGGCGGCGGCATGCTCACGGAGGAGATCACACTGGGTGAAGGGAACGCCCCCGGCGAAGATGAGGATGGGGCCACCGGCGGCCTTACACCGGGAATGATCGATCTGGATGCCGACGACAACGGCGGTGATGATCTCTTCTTCGATGCCGTACGGGTCGTTCAGGAAACCGGCAAGGCGTCCGCGAGCCTGCTGCAGCGGCACCTCAAAGTCGGGTATGCCCGCGCCGCCCGCCTCCTCGACATCATGGAAGAAAAGAATATCGTCGGTCCGGCCGACGGCGCGAAGCCGAGGAAAGTGTTCATCGAGAAGATCGCGGCATAGAAAGGAGAGCTGTTCACGAAATATTCACGCCGGGGCGTACGTGGATCCCCACGTCCTCACGGGCATGGCATCAATACCGTCAATGGGGGAACCCGGCACTGAACCCCGCACCGAGGGCGCCGGAAACAAGGAAGATTGACCTGAACCATTTACCCACGGGCTTATGCCCGTGGCCCTCTGGTGCGCGGGTCGTACTTCGTGGCATCGGTTCTTCTTGTGTACTGGAAATGCAATTCAAGGGGCGGCTCTCAGTTGACCAACCGCTGATGCTGTTGCAGACGAAATTGCACCGACGGAATCTGTCTTGGCCGGTTGCCGATAGAGCTCTATCACTGCAGACAACACACAGTGGGCCGCGTTCTCTCCGAGTGAACACCCCCCTCCGTGTAGATCAAAAGCCTCAATATGCTGGCCTAGTTCGATGCGGAGGAGTCTTATGAAGATATTGATCAGCCCTTCCACTGAACAAGCTGCATCACTGTTCAGTGCGGCAAGAAATACTTTAGCGCATGGTGTGAAATCCAAATCTTTTCTGCAGTAAAAGATCATAGCCGCATCTCCCGGAGTGTGTATACCAGGTGCCCGAGAAGAGAACTGCCTGACAAGCTCCTCAATTGGCTCTCGTATATCCCGGTCAAACCGTTCATATACATTAGACGCATTCTTCTTCTCTGCTCCCGGCATATCAGTAGACATAATATTGGGGGAAAGGAACGTGTCGTAGACCATTCGAAAATGGAGTCAAGGACATGAAGTTGTTAAATAGACATAATATTGGTATAATATAATATGAATCCCGAAATTCCGAGTGAAGTAGTTGCATCCGCAAGCGATGCTCTCAAGAAAGCTGTTGACTTGCGTTATCCAGATGAATTCGCCGGTTTTCTCGATAAGCATCTGACTGCATTGCAGGGACTAGGAAGCAGGGTCGCGAGCATAAGCCCTGTTTTTGCCCGATTCCTTTCTCAATGCATCTCGGCACAGGGTCAAGACATCGAGAGAGCTACCATAAAAGCCTTAGCCGAATTGGCTGCACAGGCGTTGGACGAAATCAGGTGTGCACTCACACAAGTGCCGGTCGTCCGTCGTCCACCGGAGGAAGCGATTGCTGCGATGCGCGCCACCCTCCGAGATGCTTTTGTAGCCCTCGATGCATACTACGATCTTCCTTCAGCGACCTACCGTGACGGTGGGGAAACTTCGCAGAAGACGGTTCTTCCTACCGGACTCATGGCACGTCTGTCGAGAAATTACATGCCGTACATGAAAAATTACGTAGAAACGTATGAAATCCGCGACCCACAATCTTGGGAAGATGATGAAGGCGTACCTGCCAACTCCAATCGATTCTGTTTCTTGCTTTTTGCAATCTATCAATACTTGATCGCAGATGCGAAAAGCAACGAGATACTGGCGTCGATGACGGACGGTCTTGATGAAAATCATTGGAAGGGAATCTTTGACGTTGACATTGCGGCCATGGAACAGAAGCTCGAAACACTCAGACAACCACACGCCATAGCAGAAACCGTGAGGGACGACATGAGTACGACCCTCGAACAACACAAGAACTGAGGGCTATGATCCACAGAATGGAACTCGTTTCACGGCGGGTAATTTAGTAACCGCTCACTATCGCAAGCACGTTCATTCTTTACAGGGCTCATGCACGAGCAAACCCGAATGAATTCGGGTTGTTCTTCCCGTCCGTTAACCGGCGAATTAATTCGCCGGTTAACGTGATCAGTCTGCGCGGAATTCATTCCGCCCGAACGACCGGACACGTTGTGGGTAGTGAGCGGTTACCATGAAGTAACGCCTGCCGAAGTTTTGAAGTGAAAGATAAGGAAAAAACAGGTACCATGAAGACTCCTTGCATCTCCTCATAGGAACAAACAACGACGGCAAAGTCATTGAAATCAAGCAGGTTCTGGACGGACTTCCCGTTTCTATAGTTCTGCCCGCCGATTTGAAGATTCAGCCGGCGCCCGTCGAGTCCGGCGATACCTTCGAGGAAAATGCGCTTCTCAAAGCCCGCTATTACTTCCAAAAATCCAAACTCCCGACACTGGCAGACGATTCGGGAATCATCGTGGAAGCGCTTGTGGATGAACTCGGAATTTCTACACGCAGGTGGGGAGCAGGGCCGCAGGCGAGCGACGAGGAGTGGATCGGGCATTTCCTCGAACGCATGAAGAAGGAGAAGAACAAACGTGCGCGCTTCGTCTGCGCGCTCGCGTACATCGATGCTGTCGGAATTTCTCACACGTTCGAGGGCGTGTGCGATGGGGTCATCACCCCGAGTCTTGAAGCTGGTTATCTGCCCGGCCTCCCCATCTCCGCCTGCTTCATGCCTGATGGCTTCGATCGTGTCTACTCAGCCATGACCATTGAACAAAAAAATAGTACAAGCCACCGCGGAAGAGCGGTACACAAACTCGCGGAGCACCTGCGGAGAACGATTGAGAGTAACTCCAAATGAATTACCCCGCACTGAGAGTGCGAGGTATCTACGGAGTCAGTTATATTTCCGAAGCTCGGGTTCGCTTACCCGAACTCGATGGCTGATCTTCAAGCCTGCCCGCCGGGGTAAACGAACCCCGGCTACGGTTTATCTGTGTTCACCCCGCAGCTTAAGCTGCGAGGTATCACGGAATGAATACCGGTGTTTGTTCAGATGAAGATTCAACAAGCCGCTGATCCGTGTGGACCAGCGGCTGTGTTGCTGTGGGACAGACCTCTCCTTGTCCTGATTCCGATCGGTTACTGGCCGTACCTCGCAACGAGGCCGTTGAGGTACGTCTTGCAGCCCTCCAAGACCTCCCAAGCCGTCGGCCAGAAACATAAATCGATCGTCCACGTGTTGACCTCGGGGCAGCATGCCTTCACGAGAGCCGGCATGATCACACCGAAGTCCAACACACCCATTCCGAACGGCGGGTGCTCGCTGGTCTCGTTACCATGGAGCTTGCCTTTCGAGTCGATGAGATGCACGTGGTTGATCTTGCCACTGAGCGCTTCGATCAACGCAACAGCTCCGCCAATGAGCGTCTCCCTCTCGCCGGGCTGCCGGGCACCTTCCGCTGCCATGCAATGCGCATGGCAGGTGTCGAGCATGACCCCGAAAGCGGGATGTGTCACGCCGACACAGACCTCAGTGATCTGACTGGGCTTGTTGATGGCAAATCCCGGTTCCGGCTCCCAGGCGAGCCGTATACCCGCGTCCGCCGCCATCTTGGCGCATCGCGTCCAGACCTCGGCGACTCTCTCGATGGCCCTTTTGGGCTCAACGGTCTTCGCAGCATCCGGTTCACCGGGAATGCTGCCGAGAACACTCGGCGGCTCCGTTGTGTCGAGCCGCATCACTGGCGCCCCAACAGCCTGGCAGAACTCCAGATTGATTCCGAAAGCCTGCATGTAGGCAGCGGTAGACTCATCCGTGATGAGCTTCGCCTGGCCGAAACCGACGGCCAAGCCACTACAGGTCATGCCGAGGTCTTCCCACGCCCGGCGTATTCCCGGCCACTCTCCCACCAACATTCCCGTATGAGGATGCGGGGGGAAGGCGCCGAGTTCGATTGAATCGAACCCGAGCTCATGCAGCCTCTTGACTACCTCTGCAAAATCCCTTGGTTTGTTCGGGGGAAACACGAACGGCCACGTTCCACACGACGTCCTAATCATCGGATCCTCCTTCACACGTTCTTTCTGCGTCCCACAGCATACCCTCTACCCTCCCCGCCACGCGGGGAGAACCATGTAGAAGGTAAACACGGGGACGCGCGATGCTGTGAAGGAACAAAGTGCTTCATCGTAGGAAGACCAGCCTTCAGAAGCAAGCAGAACGTGGAATGCCGATGGAGCGGAAGGGGAAGGGAATCTCCTACAATGGTCACTTGCTGCCCAGATCAACCCGCGTGAAATCCAGCGCGGTGATTTTTGCCCACACCTGTTTGATCAACGCTTTCAGCTCTTTCACCTCCGCTTCTGTGATTTCGAGATTGATCTCTCTCCTCGCTTCACTTTCATTGCCGATGAAATCAAGGGTGAAGAGCTTGGCGTCATGAATGAACCTGGGATCTGCATCGCAGAGGATCTTGTAGAACTTTAGCTGCCTGAACAGATCTTCCTTCTTGCGGACAGCATCCTCCGTCTTCATTGTTTGACCTGTTTTGTAGTCCAGTACGCGACACGCCCTGCCATTTGGCTCAAAGAGGTCGATGCGGTCCACCTTGCCTTTGATCGGAATTTCATCAATCACCGCATGGAATGTCCGTTCCGTAGAAAAAACAAGCGGAATGCCGGAGGAAGTTTGTTCTCCATACCTCCGTACAATATCTCCGCCTATCAGTTTGTAATGTTCAAATCTTTCATCGGTCAGGATTTCTTTTTTGAGATGCTTCTGGAATGCATCCACCAGCGCATCGATCGAGAATTCCTCCCCTTGCTGCCATGCGGAATTCCGGTCCTCCAATGCGGCATGAACTGCGGTACCGAAGGCCATGGCAGGTTTCTTTTCACTCGGTTTCTGAAGTAACTGCTCCCAGAGAAATTTCTGCGGACCGTCCTGCCCATCCAAAAACACATTGAGGGCCGTGACGGAAAGCTCGTACTCCTGCAGTCGTTCCTCCAGGAATGCGCGGAAAGCCGTATCAATCATGAGCGGCGGCGCGCGCAATGTCTCAATGGGCGACGGCAGTTGCTCCTGGGTCAGGGTGACTTCATCCACGCTCTCTCCCGTCTCCGCCACGAAACTGCTCACCTGCGCATCGCGCATCTGTTCCCCGCTGCGGTACGTTTCGGGGAAGGCGAGAGTGAGTTCACGTCTCGCCCTTGTCATGGCGACAAAGAAGAGTCTGCGCTCGTCTTCCTGCCCCGCCCTCTTCGCCACTTCCTTGTCAATTCCGATGATCAGATGGTCGGGAAGTGCGAGCGAATTTCCGCTGTTTCTGTTCCCCCAATTGCGATACCGGATGCCTGACATAATCACCAAATCGAACTCAAGCCCCTTGGCTCCGTGGCCGGTCATCAGTTGCACGCCATCCTGCACCAAATGAGGGAGGTCATACTCCAATCTCAGTTTCTTCTCATTCATGTACTGATCGATATCGAACAGGAGTGTAGCTAACGACGTGGCTTTTACTTCGTAGCAACGTTTCTTGATGTACTCATAGAACGCATGCAGGCCTGCAATGATGCGCGGATCTGCTTCCTTGGCACCCGTGGGCGGCAAGAGACCTGATTTTGTAAGGACATCCGCAACAAGCGCGGTGAGCGTTACGCTTGGGATGCTTTGATTCTTCCTCATGATGAACTCATGCGCGGTTTTGATTGTTACAGGAAGTGATGGCTCCTTCAGCAAATACTCGTGAAGGCAGATTTTCTCCTTCGTGCGCTTGTACGTGCGGAAATCGACGAACAGCCTCCCCAATTCCGCCGGATGACAACCGAAGCACGGAAGTGCAAGCGCTCCCGCAAGCGTACTGGAATTCTCCGGTTCATGAATCGCGCGCAGAAGCGTCACCGCTTGCAAGACCTGCGGGTGCCGGACCAGATCCTGCTTGGCAGCGACCACATTGGGCACGCCGGCGGCAGTCAGTGTGTCTGCGACCTCCAGCACCTCCTCGTTCTTGCGGCAGATGACTGCCATCTCTTTCCATGGAATCTCCCGTTTCCTGGCGTCTTGGAGAATTTCTACGATCCCCGCATACTCCGTACTTGTATCGGGATAGCGGATGAACTTCGGTTTCGCGCCGTGCTTCTCCCTGCCTGCGACAAGATCTTTCTCTATGCCCTTGATCACATTGACCAGGCGTTCCTGATTCGCGGTAATCACGGCAGAGGCTGCATCCAGAATCGGTTGCGTTGAGCGGTAGTTGGTCGTGAGCGTCATCACCGCCGTGCGCGGGAACCGTCCGATGAAAGACTGCATATTCCCGATATTCGCGCCCTGGAACCGGAAAATCGCCTGATCGTCGTCTCCGACGACGAAGATATTGGGGTCCTGTTCGACGTACGCATACGTCGTCAACAAATCGATGAGGCGATTCTGTGCTCCGTTTAAGTCCTGGAACTCATCGACCAGAATGTACTGATAGCGCACCTGCAATGATTCGAGCAGCCATTCGTGTTCTTTCAGGGCTTCCAGTGTAATGAGCACCATATCGTCAAAATCATATCGATGTGTTGCTGCCAGTTCCCCGATGTACGCTTTGTAGACCGTAATGAATTCCTTAAACTGCTGCACTTTCTTGAGATCATCTTTGTACGCCTTGCTGGTCAGATCCCTCTCCCTGCCAGTGGGCGTCTTCTTCATTTCCTCGGCATACACCTCCACGTGCTTTGTCAGGTCATCGGGCGCAATTCCCTCTTTCTTCATCTGTGTAATGCGATCCAATACGTCTGCGGCCCGATCATGCTCCGCGACGGGCATGTAGAGCTCGGACCGTTGCCCAAGCTCTTTGATTGCTCTGCGAACGATCTGCAGCCGTTCAATGTTGCTGACCTGCTCCAGTGCGCGAAAATTCACGAAAAGTTGCGGGTGCTGTTGAATCAAATCATTACAGAAGCTGTGAATCGTGCTCACGGTGACCCCGTAGGCGTCGGGGCCGATGATCTGCCGCAGACGTTCGCGCATCGCTTTCGCCCCCGACGTGGAGAAGGTGAGGCAGAGAATATTCGTCGGGCGCATCTGCGTCCTGCGCAAAATGTTCGCGACGCGCATCGCGAGGACCTGCGTCTTCCCCGTCCCCGGCCCCGCCACCACCATCACCGGACCCTCCACCGTCTCGACGGCGAGACGCTGGTCGGGATTGAGGCGTTTGAATTCTTCCGAGAAGGTGCGCATGGGAGAAAGCTTACAACAGGTAGGTTTTAGCTGTTAGGTTTTAGCTGTTAGGGGATTTCTTCACATTTTTCCTAAAACCTAACACCTGACAGCTAACAGCTATCGGCTACTCCAACGCCACCGTCAGTATCGCAAGGAAATACATGCTCCAGGCGACCGCGAACATGATGCTCATGAGCCACAGGAAGAAGCTGAGTTTCGCGGAGAAGAGTGCAAGAGCCGAAACGATCAGGAATGCCATCGAGAGCAGGAGCGCGACCGTCACCGCGGCTCCGAGGAGCCCGAGGAACACCGCAAGCCACCTTCCCTTTGTCCGGCACATACTCTCCTGCACGCTCCCGAGCGCTCCCCGCTCGCCGCTTGCCAGTATCACCGGCGCGAGCGCGAGTCGCGGGAAGAAGTAGAGCGCGATGAACGGACCGAGGAAAGGAACCCACAGGAACGAGCGAAGAATCATCCAGAGCCACAGTCCGATCATCGGGAAGACCATTCCCGGGAGGCGCTGCGACACTTCGTACGCCGACTGGAGACCGGACAGAGCGAGGAGGAGGAAGAACGTCGCCGCCACGAAGAGGATGACCGCCTGGATGAGGAGCGAGAGGAGAACGAACGGCGCGATCCCCACCATGTACCCCGCCATCAGGAGATCCTGTGACGATTGCGACCCTGCAAGCGCTCCCGTGCCGACGACGACCGTCCCGACGCGGAAGAGTCTCGCCTGCTCAGCGATCCGCATCATGTCCGTTTCCGTCATGGCCGAGAGTCGGGTACTGAGCCGCCCCTCGAGCTGCTGCCACGATATCCCGGCACTCTGTGCGAGCCTCTCCTCCACGCGTTCAACCCGTCGTTCGATGTACGCTGACACGACGGCACCGAGGAGTGCGAAGGAGAGCGCGCCGATGAGCACCGGCTGCCACCGCGCCGCGAGGAGCGCGAAGGTTCGGAGGAAAAGCTGGCGGAACGTGACGGAACGTTCTGGAAACGGGTTCGAGGGCATACACAAAGGGTGAGGTTCCGTTAGTCTTTCACGGGCTGTGCCATAGTGTAGGCACACCGGTCGCACTTGTAGTAGGCCTTGCCCGTCTGGTGGATTTCCACGAGGACGCCCTTGCGACACTCCGGGCAGAGCTTGCCGCTCATGAACACCGGCAGGCTGAAGCCGGCCGCCTTCTGTGCGCTGTGCTCGCGGATACACGCGGAACGCGGATGGTCCCGCAGCTTCTGCAAGACCTTGGCTTCGATCTGCCGGATGCGCTCGCGCGTGACGTTGAACTCCCTGCCCACCTCCTCGAGCGTGTGCCCGATGCCGTCCTTGAGCCCAAAGCGCATCTCGATGATCTTCCGCTCGCGCGGTGTGAGGTACTCGAGCATCGCATGGACGTTCTCCTTGCGGAGCTGGCGGTTGGTCGCGTCGAACGGGTTCACGGCTTCCTCATCCTCGATGAAGTCGCCGAGCTTGCTGTCCTCCTCCGAGCCGACCGGCGCCTCAAGCGAAATGATGTCCTGGCTGATCTTCTGGATGTGGCGGACTTTCTTGATGTCCATCTCCATCTCCACCGCGAGCTCCTCCACGGTCGGCTCGCGCCCGAGCTCCTGGACAAGGCGGCGCTGGGTATGCGTGAGCTTGTTGATGGTCTCCACCATGTGCACGGGGATGCGGATGGTGCGGGCCTGATCGGCAATGGCGCGGGTGATCGCCTGACGGATCCACCACGTCGCGTACGTGGAGAACTTGAAGCCGCGTTCCGGATCGAACTTCTCCACGGCACGGAAGAGGCCGATGTTCCCCTCCTGAATGAGATCGAGGAACGAGAGTCCGCGCCCGATGTACTTCTTGGCGATGGACACGACGAGGCGCAGGTTGGCCTCCGCGAGTTGCTGCTTGGCGGCGGCATCGCCCTTTCGGATGCGCCGCGCGAGCTCCACCTCCTTGCGCGCGTCGATGAGGGGCACGCGCCCGATCTCCGAGAGGTACATGCGCACGGAGTCATTGCTGATCTCGAGCAAATCCACCTCGCGCTCCTTGCGCTTCTTCTTCTCGTCCGCGGTTTTCTTCTCGTCCTTCAGGCGTATGCCGGCGGTAGCCACGACTTCCAGCGATTCGTCGTCCGTGTCGGCCGCGGTCGTCGCGCCGCTCCCCGCTTCGCTCTCCTGCGCCTGTGCCGGAGTCTGTGCATGCGCCTTGCGCTGCCAGATGAGCGTGTCCTTCACGTCGATGACATCGATCCCCAGGCTCATGAAGAGCGTATAGATCTCATCCAGGAGATCGATGTTCTCTTCCGCATTCGGCACGGCCCTGAGGATTTCCTGATGTGTGACGTAACGCTGCTCACGCCCCTTCTTCACGAGGTGCCTGATCTCATCGGGAAACGCCTTCATCTCATCATCAGTCGGCTGATGAATGAAACTCCTGGGATGGGATGCCATAGAAAAGTAGATAGAGCGTATATGCTTGCGGACGTGCTGACAAGGCACGACTTTCGCGAAAGAGGTGTTAGCTGTTAGGTTTTAGCTGTTAGGTGGTAGAGAAATCTGACGGTAGTTTGTGCTTACCTATAACCTAACACCTAAAAGCTAAAAGCTTCCTAAGACGCCATCCGGTTCAGTTTCAGTAGTTGTTGGTATTGGGTCAAAAGCCGTGCTTCGTCGTCCGCCCTCCCCGAGCTGCGGGCTTCCTTGATCTTCTGGATGATCTCGAGCTGTTTGCGAACCATCAGGTCGCGGTTCGCGGATACGCAGAGCTTTCGTACCTCCTTCACCGCCATCCCCTCGGACCAGAGCGGGAAATTCTCTTCGCAGTAGAGCATCAGGATCTTCAGGCGTTCGCGGCGCGCCTCATCAACGGCAAGGTTCACAAGAACTTCAGGGGCTTCCTGTGTCTCTGGAGCAGCGATGATAGCCGTCCGCAGCGCTTCCAATGATTCATCCTCGAGGGGGATGAGCCCCCGGAGAACAGGGCGAGTGAGGGGATAGAGGAGCGCGAGACCGACGATGAGCTCGTAGCGGGTGAACGGGCCGTCGACGAGGCCGACCCGCGGTGCGGTCTTCGGCCCGGCCTGCGCGGACTGGAAACGGCGGAAATCGGCTTGGAATTCGCTTGCGACCACGCCGAACATGCTCGCCGCTTTCTCCAGATATGCACGGAGTTCCACCGACGTGGGTACGGCGGCAAGGAGCGGGAAAAGTGTTGTGGCGATCACGCGCTTCCCCGCGGGCTCATGGACATCCGGCAGGTTCATCAGCCGCCCGATGACCGCATCGATGTAGGGGACAGAAGTTTCCTTGATGAGGTGAAAGAACAACCGGGCATCGCGCTGAATGAGCTCGTCCGGATCCTTCGCCGGAAGCGTCACGGAGAAGATCTTCAGCTGCGCCCTGCAGAGGAGATCGAACGCGCGTCCGGCCGCCAATTGCCCGGCATTGTCCTGATCCAGGCAGAGGAGAACCTCCTCCGCATACCGCTTGATGATCTTCACGTGCTGCTCGGTGAGCGCCGTGCCGCTGACCGCCACGACGTTCGCTACTCCCGCCTTGTGCGCGGCGATGGCATCGAAGTACCCCTCCACCAGCACCACACGCCGGGCCGCGCGGACGGCGTCACGGGCGCTAAAGAGCCCGAAGAGCACAGAGGACTTGTCGTAGAGAGGACTCTCCGGACTGTTGATGTACTTCGCGTCGGAGTCCCCCATCGCGCGGCCTCCGAAACCGACGATAGCTCCCTGCGGATCCGTGATCGGAAACATGATGCGGTGCCGGAAGCGGTCGTAGATCCGCTCTTCTTTGAGCTCCCGCTGGACGCCCAGACCCGCGGCAACGATCTCCGAGCGGCTGAAGCCCTTCTTCAGGAGATGGTCGTACGTCTCGGAGAAGGAATCCGGCGCGTAGCCGATGCCGAATTCCTTGATGAGTACCGGCGTCACCCCTCTCTTCTCCACATACCCGCTGGCAGCCAAAGTCGCTGTGAGCTTCGCGCCATAGAACTCCTGCGCGGCCTCCAGACACTCCCGCAGGCGCTGTTTCGTATCCCGCGTCACTTCGCTCCTCTTCGCGCGCTCTTTCGGGAGCGTGACACCGGCCTTGTCTGCGAGGATCCTCAGGGCCTCCGGAAACCCGACTCCCTCGATCTTCTGGACGAAACTGAAAATGTCGCCGCCGCTCTGGCACGCGAAGCAGTAGGCGATCCCCTTATCCGGGGAAACGAGCAGGCTCGGATGCGAGTCGTTGTGGAACGGGCAGAGCGCGACGAAGTTCCTGCCCTTCTTCTTGAGCTGGCAATACTGCGCGACGAGCTGATCGATCGGAAGCCGTGCCTTGATCTCGTCCTTTTCGTCCATGGGAGGTGGAGTATAGCCGAAATCAATAGTGCATTTCTTCCTTGAAAGAAAATCCAAGAATCGATGATTCCATAAACAAAGGGCGGCGTGCGCCACGGCGGGGGTCTGAGGGTGGACGTTGGCGCACACGCGCTTTCTTTTTGGTTCTTTTTCTTTGTCGCTGGGACAAAGAAAAAGAACAAGAATTCACGTGAACATCCTCACGATCTCCCTCGGAAGCCGGTTCAGGATCTTTCCTTCCTTGAGTAATCCCCTGCCGACAATGATCGGCCGATCAAAAGCTTCATCTTTGATCCCAAGCAATACATCGCCATCTTCCAGTTGCCGGAGATCCGATGCGAGATCTTTCCCCTGCAATGCGCGTCTTAAGTCATCTTCCGAAAGGGTCAGTATCTGACGGGTAGCTTCATGGCCCCGAAGTGTCGCCATCTCGTGTGAAAACCTGACCAGCCCGTGGGTGGTCGTTTTCCCGAACGGCAAACCGACAAAGGAGGGCGAGAGAGGAATCCTGAACCTCTGAAACTCACGGGGAAATACGTAAAGCTGTTCGCTGGTCGCCATGAGCGCTTCTCCCTCGCGCAGAAACTCCGCTCCGTACCATTCCTCAAGTCTGGAGCTTACCTCTCTGGCCCTCGCGGGAGGCAGACACTCGAACCGATGCGGCTCGTTTTTCTTCGTCCCGCGGTCACGCGTGGGTGCGCGTTTCTCGAGCACCGCCGCGAAGAACCCTTCGGTGTCGAAGGTCTGCGGCCAGAGGCGGAGAAATGGACTTAGGACTTTGGAATTAGGACTTAGGGCATATTTTTGCAAGTATTCCTGAACTCGCATCGAATCCTCAATCGTCTTCCCTTTGTCCCAAGTCCTAAGTCCTAAGTCCTCCCCCCTCGGGTCCACCACTTTCAGCTGATCACAATATTTGTTCAGGATTGAGAGCACCACTCCCTCATTTTCCTCAGGTGTGAGTGTGCAGGTTGAATAGACGATACGACCGCCGACTTTGGTCGCGTGGATCGCCGATTCGAGGAGCTCGCGCTGGAGACGCGCCATCTTGCCGGTGTTCTCCATGGAACAGTACATGAGCGCATCCGAGTCTTTGCGCACCGTTCCCTGCGCGGTGCAGGGCGCATCGCAGAGAACGCGGTCAAAATATTCGGTCATGTTGCCGGCAAACCACTGCCCGACCTTGCGGGTTACCATGACATTGACGGCTCCGCAGCGTTGCAAATTGCTGAGCAGCGCCCAGATTCGTTTCTCCTGAACGTCGTTGGCTACAAGGATTCCCGCGGGAATGGGGTTAGGGTTGGGGTTAGGGTTGGGGTTTTGTTTGGTTAGGGCTGCAGCAATTTGCGTGGCCTTGCTCCCCGGCGCCGCACTCATATCCAGAACCGTTTCCCCGGGCTGGGGATCGAGGAGAACGACCGGAAGCATGCTCGCGGCTTCCTGCATATAGGTATAACCGAGAATGTGCAGAAGGTCCTTGCCAATCGCTTCTTCACGGTTTTCACGATCAACGAAGAAACCTTCGGGGCACCACGGCACCGGTTCGATGGCCCATTTTTTCGCCTTGGCCCAATGCTTAAATTCCTCGATGCAACATTTGAGGGTATTGACCCGCTTACTTTTTCGGAGAGGCTTTGCGCTGGACTCGATAAGTTTTTTAACATCAGTAAAAACCCCATAGCGTTCGAATGCTTTGAAAAAATTCGATGATCTTTTAGAAGTATCCACGAATCAACAGTATCACAGGTACACCGGATATTATTCCGCCTCAGGATTGAGGAGCTTAAATATTCTCGCCGAGGCTTGCGAGACAGTTCCTCCTTCCGCATTCTGTACATCAAAAAGGGCTTCCATAATTTCATTAGCCCCTTCGTCATCCATCGTTTGTCCGGTTTTTTCCGTGAATATTGTTCGAAATGCCACCGCTAAACTAATGCCACCTAAAGAATCCAGACCTAAGTCCAATACTTCTAAACTCCCACGTACCCTATCTACAGCAATTCTGATATCGCCATCATGAACACATTGGACGATGGACTCTATTAATATTTGCTGAACAAGCTCCGGTGTAAGAGGCTGAGGTTCCATGAGTACACTATGAACTAAAGAAAATTGGTGTCAAGCCCACTACACGTAACCGCTCACTACCCGCAACGTTCACCAGCGGCATCAGCGGAATAAATTCCGCGCAAGTTGCTCACGTTAACCGGCGATTTAAATCGCCGGTTAACGAACGAAAGAAAACCCGAATTCATTCGGGTAAGATGACATGCAGAAGCCTGTACATAAT
>Ga0082335_1002734_pt1 | contig 31822 bp, 30 predicted proteins | sample Subgrocontami58m_FD_72375 | JGI IMG/M metagenome (GOLD analysis project Ga0082335, IMG submission 72375) | Subsurface groundwater microbial communities from S. Glens Falls, New York, USA - GMW37 contaminated, 5.8 m (SPADES assembly) (version 2) ...
CGAAAACGACCACGCTGAACCCGCTGGATATCTGCCGCTGCCTCCGACTGAAACTCTGGGATCCCGATGCCAACCGGATGATTCCCCTCAGCCAGCTGTGAGGATCCGGCCGACAGAACGGCAAGAGGGCAAGAGGGACGGCTACGTTGTTGACGGAGTTGAATTGAGCTTTGAGGCTGCCGAGCTGACTGGGTCGATCTCCATGCTCCACACGCCGAGGTCAAGGGACAAGCCCGCGAGGGAGATTCCTCGCCCGCGATGCCTCCAGCCCAAGCCTCTCCCCCAGCTCTGCTACGTCCTGCGAACCCCCGTGCGGTGATACCTAGTGCCCGACAGCCAGACCCGTGTGATGGTGCCCTCCCTGATCCCTTCCCTGGAACTGCTGAAAAGCGCGAACTCCTGTTAGTCCACGCGGTCAACAACGCGTACCGTTTCTTGCCTGGCATACCGAAGCCGTCAGCCATCAGCCGAAGCCTAGAGGATTGGATTTCTTGCATTGCATTTCCCTGCGCCGACAGGCGGGACCCTTGGTATACTCTCGCGCTGCCCGAGGGCGTGCAGGGGCGGAACAACTCCATCACCTGAGGAGAAGATACATGCCGAACTTGCAGGGAAAGGTTGCCCTCGTCACCGGGGCCAGTACCGGGATGGGGCGGGCAATTACGGTCGCAATGGCGGCCGAGGGAGCCACGCTCGGCCTGGTGGCCCGCAATGCGGACCGGTTGGAAGAGGCCGCGGCCCAGGCCAGGACCGACGGCGCCGTGCTGGCCTTTCCCGGGGATGTGGCGGACAACGATCTGGTGAAGCGGGTGGTCCTGGAAATGGTCGAGCAGTTCGGCCGCATTGATATCCTGGTCAACAGCGCCGGCACCAACTCGTTCCACCGCAACCTGGCCGACCTATCCATCGAGGACTGGAACCGGGTGATGAGCACCAACCTCACTGGCGCCTTCCTATTCACCCGGCACGTCCTGCCCCACATGCGGAAGGCGGGCAAGGGACTGATCATCAACATCTCGTCCGGCGCGGGCCTGCAGCCGAGCGCCCCGGCGGGGGCGGCCTACTCCGCCTCCAAGCACGCCCTCCACTCCCTCACCGGCTCGATCAACGCCGAGGAACGGCGCCACGGGATCCGCGCCAGCGTCATCGCCCCGGGCGAGACGGATACCCCGAACCTGGACCTGCGGCCTCGGCCGCCCTCCAGGGAGGACCTGGCGAAGATGCTGCGTCCCGAGGACATCGCCAACGCCGTGATCTACGTCGCCACCCAGCCGGACAGCGTCGCCGTCGAGTTGCTCGTCATCAATCCCACCGTGCGGCGGAACTACCAATCCGATTACGAGCGGTACGTGGCCGAGGGGCATACGCGAGTCGCCCTTGACTGACGACGCGTTCCAGGTTAGCAGGCTCACAAGTTTGCAGGTTTATTCGTGGAGAGGCTTCCAAGAGAGACGACGGGAAGGGCACCGATTAAAAGGGTTCGGCGTCGCCGGTCATCTCCACGTCGCCGCGCGGGGACCGATTCTATTTGCTGTTCGGGATGTACTCCAGGAATACCCGCCGCCGGCCCTCGCCCCGTCAGCCCTTGACCGCCCCGGCCGTCAGGCCCGAGATGTAGTGCTTCACGAAGAAGGAATAGACCAGGGCGATCGGGAACGAGCCCAGGACCGCTGCGGCCATGAGCGAGCCCCAGAACAGGGTGTCGGCCTTGATGAGGTCGCTCACGACACCCACCGGGATGGTCTTCATGTTGCCGGAGGACATGAAGATCAGGGCGTAGAGGAACTCGTTCCAGGAGAGGGTGAAGGAGAAGATCCCCGCCGAGAGGAGGCCGGGGATGGACAGGGGAAGGACAATTCGGACCAGGATCTGCAGGCGGGAACAGCCATCGGCCATGGCGCTCTCCTCGATCTCCTTGGGGATCGTGCGGAAGTAGCCCATGAGGAGCCACGAGGCGAAGGGGATGAGTTGGGTGGGGTAGGTGAGGATGAGCGCCCAGTAGGTGTTGTAGAGCCCCAACTTGACGATGACCTGCGCCAGTGGCAGGAACAGGAGCGTCGGCGGCACCAGGTACGCCAGGAAGATCCCCACGCCCAGGAAGTTGCTGCCTGGGAACCGCAGGCGGGCAAGGGCATAGCCGATGAGGATGCTGCAGACCAGCGACACCACCGTGGAGACGACCGAAACGATGAGCGTGTTCTTGACCCATTCCGGGAACGAGGTGTTCTGGAAGAGGTAGAGGTAGTTCTCCAGCGTGAACCTCTGGATCCAGAAGGGGTTATATTTCATCTCGAACAGGTCGTTGGTCGGCTTGAACGAGACGATGGTCATCCAGTAGAAGGGAAAGAGCAGGAAGACGAGATAGAACACCAGCGGCAGGTAGATGTTCAGCAGCCGGTTGCTCGGCCTCTCACTCCCGACCATCCTACTCCTCCCTCCGCAGGTACACCAAGAGGATCACGGCGAACATCGACAAGATCGGGAACATGTAGAGAGCGATGGCCGCCCCCATGCCGATCTCCGTCGCCGAGAGACCGATCTGGTAGGCGTACGTGCCGAAGATGTGGGTCTGGTTGGCCGGCCCACCTTTGGTCAGGACGTAGATCAACTGGAAATCGGCGAAGGTCCAGATGATGGAGAGCAGGGAAGCGATCAGGACGACCCCCTTGATGTGCGGCACCGTGACGTGCAGGAACCGATGCCAGACGCCCGCCCCGTCAATGGCCGCCGCCTCCTGGAGCTCCGCGGGCACGGCCTGCAATCCGGCCAGGATGATGATGCCGAAGAACGGGACGCCGCGCCAGATGTTGACCAGAGACACCGAGGAGATGGCGAGCTTCGGATCCCCCAGGAAGTTGATGTTCGCCTTGATCAGGCCCAGTTGCTTGAAGAGCCAGGAGATGGGGCTGAAGACCGGGTCGAAGATCATGAACCAGCCAAGGGTGCTGAGAGCCGTGGGAACGATCCATGGCATCATCACCGCCGCCCGGACAGGATTGCTAAACCGCATGCGGTTGTTCAGCACCAGGGCCAGGCCCAGGCCCAGGGCGCACTTGAAGGGCACCGTCACCAGGGCGTAGATCAGGGTGTTCCGCGCAGTCTGGTGGAAGATCGTGTCGCTCAGGAGGTCAACGAAGTTCTGGAGCCCAATGAAGCGGCCCACCCGGCCGATCCCGCTATCCGTCAGCGACAGCCAAATCCCCAGGAAAAACGGATAGGCCATGAAGACCATGAGCAGGAGGGCGCCCGGCAACATGAGGATGACGCCCAGGCTCGACTCGCGCTCCAGCAGCGACCCGGTGGTCACGGCGCCGCCGCGCATCTCACCTTTTGATCGGCTCAACCCACCCTCCAAAGCGAGGGCAGCCACGCCCCGCGTGGCTGCCCTCGCCGTCCTAACCAGAACCAGCACTCACCGAGGCAATGGACCTACACGCCGTACGCCCGCTTGAGCTGCTCGGCGCCCCACTCGATCGCCGCCTTGGCGTCACCGCTCTGCACTGCCTTGGCGAAGGTGTCCACCACGATGTACTTCGACCAGGCGAGCGCCGCCTTCTCGTTCGGCGGCCCAGGCCAGCCTACGTCCACGCCGTACTTGGGCTGCTCGCGGAACGGCAGCATCTTCGGGTCCTTGGTCCAGGTGGGGTCGTTGTAGTACTTGACGACCGGCTGCAGCATGTAGCCTTCCTGCAACCGCCACCAGGCACCGAACTGCTCGTCCTGGAACCACCACTTCAAGAACTCCTTCGCCCCGGCGATGTTCTTGGAGTTCTTCAGGATGGCAAAGGTCCGGCTGCCCAGCCAGTAGAACCGGCCCGCCGGCCCCTTGGGGATCAACATGTGATGGGTGTCCTGGGCGATGTCCGGCTTGTCCTTCTTGGCCGCAAAGTAGATGCTTGAGCCGTTGTACGTGCTGGAGATCTGCTCGGACAGGTAGGCGCGGTTGTTGTTGCTGTCGTCCCAGGACGTGCCGGTCTCGTCGTAGCCGTCCTTCCACGCCTGGACGAACTTCTTCATCGCGTCCACGAACTCCGGCTTGTTGAATGCGATCGACTTCTGGTCCTTGGAGACCTCCATCGCGCCGTTGGACCACATGTAGGGGTAGGTGAAGCCCGGCGGGTCCCCGGTGCTGTGGCCCAGGGCCTGGCCGAAGGGCTTCCCCTTCGCCTTCAGCTTCTTGGCCACGGCGAAGTACTGGTCCCAGGTCAGGTCCACCTTGTTGCCGTCCTCGACGTTGGCGACCTCGGCCTCCTTGAACCAACTAATCCGGTAGGCCATGGATGCGTTCGACATCCCGTGGGGGATACCTAGCCACCGTTTCCCCACCGGCCCAGAGTTCAGGACGTACTTCTCGAAGCCGCCGCCGCGCTTGCCGAACTCCTCGGCCTCCTTCGTCATGTCCACCAAGCTGTCCTTGTAGAGGTGGTTCCACGAGGGCCACAACTCGACGATGTCCAGGCCGCCCGCCTGGATGGCCGCCCCGATCTTCGGCTGCAGATCGGGCCAGTTCAGGAAGTCTGCGCTCACCTCGACGCCGTTGGCCTTGCCCCACTCTGCGGCCTGCTTCTTGTAGAGGTCTTGCCCGGGGGCGATGAAGTAGCTGGCCTGCAGGATCGCTAACTTGGTCCCCTTGATGACCGCGGGCGCCTGGCCGCCGAACACCTGGCGGGGCAGGGTCCCCAGCGCGGCGACGCCCAGGCCGGCCGCCCCCGTCTTGATGAATTCTCGCCGACTCAACTTCCGCCGTGTCTTCTTCTCCATGAAGAGCCTCCTTTTAAAACCATTGCAGGGATCCGGGTCATCGCGGTCCCCCCGTGCCGGCGACGGGGGTCTCATCACCTCCCTTCCTGATGCGGTCGAATGTCACCCGTGACACTCGAATGGGACGCAGGGTCGTCCTTACACCTATCGGCAGCCTCTCTGCGCGAGAAGCAAGGCCCGTTGGCGGGCCCTGCCGAGGCGAGACCTTGAAGACCGATCTCCTCCAGAAATGCAACGGCCCTCTGGGTTTCATCTTCCCAGAGGGCCGTCCGTGGCCACAGAAAACGTTTCCTTGGCGGCATCTCCGTCCCCTCCAGATCAACCCGGGGACTGCTGCTACCGGTTTACGGTAACTCTCGCATCGGGAAGTGTCAATGCGATTCTGGGTATTATCCCCAGGGCCAGACCATTGAACCGGCCTGACACGCCCTCGAGGATGACCCCCGGCCAGCCTGGCTGTTCCGAGACCAGGGCACACGCTGGACGCTTGTGATACGGAGGGCGGTCAGAGCTTCTTTCGGAAGGGCTCGGCGTAGCCGATCATCTCCACGTAGCCGCGGCCGGTGAGGCGGCGATCCTGGGCCGTGCCCTCGGCCGACACCGTCCCCTCCCAGTAGATCACACGGGTGCTCTTGGCCGTGTCCAGCTCCTGATCGGAAAAGGCCGGCGTCACCGTCACGTCCAGACCGATCGTCGGCAGGCGAAGGCGCCACTTCATCGGATAGATCCCTTTCCCCCGGGGACCCTTCCAGCGATCCAGGACCTCCACGCTGAAGTCCGGCTGCCGGATTCGCACCGTGCGGCCATCCGCCCCCACCCACGTCCCGGCGGAATAGGGATCGGGCTGTCCGTCCGCCTTCCGGATGATGTAGAGCATCAGCTCCGTCCCATCGTCGAACTGGAGGCTGAACCAGTCCCATCCCACCTGGTCGGGGTTCAGTTGGGTGGAGCCGAATTCGTGGTCCATCCAGCTCACCCCCATGACCGGCACACTCTTCCCGCGGACGGTCAGGGTCCCCTCGGTCGCGAGCCGCGTCAGCGAGTAGTAGTGCGAGGCGTGGGCGCGCCCTTCTCCCTTCTGGCTGATGCCGCCCTCTCCGTGGAGCACGGGGGCTTTCTGCGAGACCAGCTTCAGGTCCACGGCGAACCCGCCATCCTTGGCCCGGAGCCGCTGCGTTGTCCCGTCCCCGCTGACCGACCAGTCACCGATCCAGACACGAAACTCCTTGTCGCTCGCCCCCGCCTGCCCCAGACCCGCACGGTTGACGCGCTCGAAATAGCGAAACGTCTTCCGTGGAATGTCAGAGATGGCGAAGTGGGCCAGGTAGAGGTTCTTCGCAGCCCAGCGGGACGGGTTGGCCCGTGCCTCGGTGATGCCGCTCCGGAAGAACGTCACCTGGTAGCCGTACTCCTCGCCGCTTCCTGTGCGCAGGTGGCCGGTGTAGTACCACCATTCGGTGCGGAAATCGTCGTGGGAGTAGTGATCGCGGGGAAAGGAGAAGGTGTAGCCCGGCAGGGCCAAGCGGAACTCCGCCGCCTCGATCGCCGGAGCGGAGATTAACCGCCAAGACGCCAAGGACGCCAAGATTATCAAGCTCAAAACAAAGCTTCGGATTGTCACGGTCCAGGATTTTCTTGGCGCCATGGCGGTTAGTCAGTGTCTCTGGCCGGGGCGTCCTGGAGGCGGCGCCGCAGGTTCTGCAGGAAGGCTTCCGGATCCGGCGGGGTGATGACGATGGCCCGCCGCTTCCCCCGCCGCAGGTGGAGCGTGACCCGGTTTCCCAGACGGAACGAGACCCAGTGTTCGTTCAAAAGGGAACCCCCGCGATCGGCCGACCTGATGTCCTCGTACCGAATCGTCCGGAAGGGGACACCCAGCGCCAGGATCTCCAGCGCCTCCGCCCCGAGACGAAACTTCAGCGTGGCAACGCCGTACACCGTGATCGCGCCGAGCGCGGCAGCCGTCGTGAGGAGCCACACCCAGACCTCAGGGATCATGAGCCACTGTCCCGCCGTCACTGTCCCACCCGGGGCGAGCGGCCGAGGACCTCCAGACGGACCGCGCAAACCTTGACCTCGGGAATCCGGGCCACCGGATCTACGGCCGGGTTCGTCAGCAGGTTTGCCGCCCCCTCCGCATAGTGAAACGGCAAGAAGAGAACGCCCGGGGCCACGCGGCCCGTGACGGTCGCCCTGACCTTCACCCTCCCACGTCGGGAGAGCAGCCGGACCCAGTCGCCAGACCTGATGCCGAACTCCTCCGCATCCTGGGGATTGATCTCGACCTCTGGCTCGGGGCGCAGGGCATCCAGGCCAGGACTCCGACCAGTCATCGTCCGCGAGTGGTACTGGTACATAACCCGCCCCGTGGTCAACACCATGGGAAATTCGGCGTCAGGCCGCTCATCCGGCGGGATATAGTTCACCCCGTGCAGGCGACCTCGGCCGCGGGGAAAGCTCGTCACGTGAAGGATCGGCGTCCCCGGGTGATCAATGGTCGGGCACGGCCACTGGAGGCCTTCGCCATCCAACCGGGCATAGCTCGCCCCCCCGTAGGAGGGGGTAAGTCGGGCTATCTCGTCCATGACCTCGGCCGGGCTCCTGAAAGGCATTGGGGAGCCAAGGCGGACCGCCAGATCGCAGATGATTTCCCCGTCCGATCGTGCTTCCCCCTTGGGAGCGATGGCGCGCCGGATCCGCTGGATGCGTCGCTCCGTGTTGGTGAAGGTCCCATCCTTCTCGGCGAAGCTCACCGCGGGCAAGACGACGTGCGCCAGCTCCGCCGTTTCGGTCATGAAAAGATCCTGAACCACCAGGAACTCGGCCCTGCCAATGGCCTCTCGTGTGTGGCTGAGGTCCGGGTCCGTCAGCATGGGATTCTCGCCGATGACGTACAAGCCGCGCACCCGGCCGTTCCCCAGACCATCCACCATCTCCATGACGGTGATTCCCGGCGCCTCCGGGAGGGAGACCCCCCACGCCACCTCGAACTTCCTCCGGGCTTCTGGATCGTTGACCCGTTGATACCCGGGAAGGAAATTTGGCAGGGCGCCCATGTCGCTGGCCCCCTGGACGTTGTTCTGTCCGCGGAGCGGGTTGACGCCCGCCCCGGGCTTCCCCAGGTTCCCGGTGAGCATGGCCAGGTTGGCGAGGCTCAGGACGTTCAGGTGTCCCGTGACGTGCTGCGTGAGGCCCATGGTGTAGAAGATGGCTGCCGGTTTCGCCCTCGCATAGGCCCTGGCCGCCTCGACCAGGGAGTCCACAGACACTCCGGCGATCTCGGCCGCCACCGCCGGTGAGTAGGCCTCGACGGTCGCCCGCAGTTCCTCGAATCCCTCGGTTCGGTCCTCTACGAACTCCCGGTCCCAGAGCCCTTCCGCCAGGATCACGTGCGCCATTCCATTCAGGAGGGCGATGTCCGTTCCCGGCCGGAGCGCCAGGTGGAAGTGGGCCAGGCTGGCGAGCTCCGTCCGGCGGGGGTCCGCCACGATCAGCACGGCGCCGGCCCGGAGCGCCTTCTTCATCTCAATCCCGATGATGGGGTGCTGCTCCGTCGTGTTGGAACCCACGACGAACAGGGCGCGCGAGAGGGCGATGTCTCCGATGGAGTTGGTGGCGGCGGCGCTCCCGAAGGCGGCGGCCAGACCGGTCGCCGTGGGCGCGTGTCAGAGGCGGGCGCAGTGGTCTACGTTGTTGGTGCCCAGGACGGCCCGGGCGAACTTCTGGATGAGGTAATTCTCCTCATTCGTGGCCTTGGCCGAACTCAGGATCGCCAGGGCGTCCGGCCCGTATCGATCGCGGATCTCACGCAGGCGGGCTGCCACCAGGTCCAGGGCCTCGTCCCACGAGGCCTCCTCCCATCGCCCGTCCCGCCTGATCCGAGGCCGGGTGAGGCGGTCGGGGCTATCCACGAAATGGTAGCCGAACCGGCCCTTGGCGCAGAGGCTTCCGTGGTTGGCTGGCCCATCGAAGTTGGAGGACACCCGGAGGAGCTGTTGCCCCGAGACGTTGAGATCCAACTGGCAACCGCACCCGCAGTAGGGGCAGACGGAGGTGACCACGGCGTCTGGCCGGACCGGCGGGCGAATCGGTTGCTTGTCACGAATCGCCCCCGTGGGGCAGTGGGCCAGGCACTGGCCGCACGAGACGCAGCCACTCTCCCTGAGCGGGAGTGACAGGGCCGGGCTCACGCGGGAGGCATCCCCCCGCTCCATGATCCACAGGATGTCCTGGCCCTGGACCAGGCTGCACGCCCGGGTGCACCGGCGGCAGAGGATGCACCGGTTCAAATCAATCGTCATCACCGGGCTGGACTCGTCCAAGAGATAGCGGGCCTCTTCCCCCACAAAGCGCTGCTTGGTCACCCCATAGCGTCGGGCCAGCTCGCGAAGCTCACATGGTTCTCCCGTCTCCCCGTTCAGGCACTCGTTGGGGTGATCCGCTACCTGGAGCTCCAGGGTGAAACGCCGGGCGCGCTCCAGCTCGGGCGTGGCGGTCCAGACCGTCATGCCGTCCCGTACCTCCGCATGGCAGGCGGCCATCTGGCGGTGGAAGTCTCCTACTTCCACATCCACAACGCACAGCCGGCACACCCCGATTGGCGGCAGATTCGGATGGTGGCAGAGGGTAGGGATGGCGACGCCCACCGTTCCCGCTGCCTGGAGGATCGTCGTCCCGAGTGGGACCAGGGCAGGTTTCCCGTCAATCAAGACCGAACAGTGAGTCATGGGGTCTCAGACCGGGGGTCGGAAAGCGCTTCCCGGAACAGACAATCCAGAGCCGGAGGCTATCTCTGCAAGGCCTGGAGTTGCTCCGTCGCGGCGGCATCCGTGGGGTCCAGCTCCAGCACCATCATGAAGGCGCCCACAGCCAGGTCGTTGAGCAGCCGCCGTCGGTAGTTCAGTCCCAGATGGTAGTGGCTCGAGGCGTCCTGGGGGTTCTCGGCCACGACGCGGCTGAAGGCCTGGATGGCCTGGTCCCACAACCGCTTCCGCTCATAGGCGGTCCCCAGATGGTAGTACGCGATGGTGTTGCTGGGCTGATGGCGGACCAGCTCCTCCAGGGCCTGGATCGCCTCGTCCAGCTTTCCCAGATGGAAGAGCGCCCGACCACACCGGTACAGGGCGGGGAAATAGGTGGGGTCTATGGCCAGGACCTGCCGCGCGGCGCTCACCGACTCCTCAAACATGCACTTCCGGTAGTAGCAGACCGAGAGCGTGAAGTGGGCATCGGCGAAGGTCGCGTTCAGGGAAACCGCCCGCTGGAACTCACCGATGGCCTCATTCAAGTGGCCTTCGTGGTAGAGCAGGAGGCCATGGCCGTACCGGGCATCCACGTTCTCGGGATCCAGGGTCAGGGCCTTCCGATACTCCTGGGCGGCCTCCGCCATGCGACCCTGACGTTCCAGAAAATGCGCCCGCTCCAGATCCCCCGCCACCTCCCCTGGCTGCAAGGGACTCCCGCAGGCCTTGCAGTATCGGTGATCCGCCGCGTTCTCTGCCTGGCACCTGAGGCACTGCATCGCCACCTCACCTCCGCTCAAAACTTCTCCAAAGCGTTCGACCGTTCGGCGGTTCCACCGTTCGGGTGTTCCCGAAATGCCGAACAGCCGAACGCTCGAACAGCCGAACGCTCTCGGGTCCTTCGCTATTCATAGCGCACCGCTTCGGCGATGGCAAGCCGGGAGGCACGCCAGGCGGGGAAGCACCCGGCCGCCAGGCTGGCCACGAGCGTCAGGATCGCGTACTCCACGATCAGCCGGGCCGGGAACGTGAACTGGATCGTCCAGCCGAAGGACTGCTTGTTGATGACGTAGATCAGGATGAGCGACAGGAGAAGCCCCGCCAGCGTCCCCACCACGTTGGCCAGCGTCCCCATGAAGGCCGCCTCGCACAGGATGGTGCGCAGGACGCCGCCCCGGGTGAAGCCGACCGAGCGGAGGATCCCGATCTCGCGGGTCCGCTCCAGGACCGACGCGATCAGCGTGTTGAGGATCCCCAGCGCCGCGACCACCAGGGCGACCACCTCCAGGGCGTAGGTGATGGCGAAGGTCTGGTCGAAGATCTCCAGCACACGGGTCTTCAGTCCCCGGTTGGAGAAGACGACGAGGTCATCGCGGGCGGGCAGCCGCCGGAGGATCTCCTGGCGAACCGCCTGGGGGTCGGCCCCGGGCCGGAGGTAGATGACTATGGAGTTCAGCCAGGGATCCCGCCAGAGCCTCAGAAAGAGGCCCCGGTCCATGACCGCTAGCCCGCCCTCCGTCGTGTAGTCGTAATACACGCCGGCGATGCGCAGGCGAACGGTCCGCCCCGGCGGGTGCAAGGTGACCTCGTCTCCCTCCTTGACGTGGTAGCGCTCGGCGAAGGTCTCGGAGACGATCACGCGATCCTGCGTCCGGGCCTCCTGCAGGATGGCCGCCGAGTCTCCACCGCGGAACAGCAACCGGCCTCGCCGGGCCATCACGTCGAATTCCCCCGCCCCCAGGAGGAACCGCCCGCCGCGCCCGTCCTCTAACCGGAGTCCCCGGAAGCCGTCCGCCTCCGCCACGCCCGGGATCCCCCGTACCTCGTCCAGCGTGCCGGCCGGGAGGCGCGCGTCGGCGCCCTTGATCAACCGGGTGGCCCGGGACAGGTAGAGGTCCGCCCGGATCGTCTGGTGGATCCAGACCTCGACCGTCTTGCGGAAGCTCTGGATCATGGTGGAGACGCTCACCAGCATGGCCAGGCCCACGACCATGGCGCCGATCGTCACCGCATTCCGGCGCAGGGCTCGGCCGAGGTTCCCGGCCGCCATCCACCCCGGGAGGAGCCGCGATCCGGCCAGGCCCGCCGCCAGTGCTCGCTGGAACACCAGCAAGAAGGCCGGACAGAGCAGCGTCGCCCCGAGGAGCAGGCAGAGCGCCGCGCCGTAGCCGAAGAGGGGGCGTCCGCCCACCGGACCCGCCTGGGACAGACCGAAGGCAGTCAGAGCCAGGGCCAGGCCGGCACAAAAGAGAAGCCATGGATGGTGTCGCCGCTCCAGCGAAGCCGCCGCCAGCGTCTCCCGGGGCGTGACGGCGGCCGCCTCCAGGGCGGGCAACAAGGAGGAGAGGACGGCCGTCCCGCATCCCAGGACGATCGCTTGAAGGATCAGGGTAGCCGGCAGGTGCAGCTCGCCTGGCCGGATGAACGCGTAGAGCGACGAAACCGTCTGGCTGACCGCCCCGAGCGTCGCCTTCGCGAGGCCCACCCCCAGCGCTACGCCCAGCGCAGAGCCCATCAGTCCGATCACGCCCCCTTCGGCCGCCACGGCCAGCAGGACCTGGCCCCGGCTCACGCCCAGGGCGCGCAGGATGCCGATCTGCCGCCGCTGCCGCACCACGGATACCGACATGGTGTTGTAGACCAGGAACATCCCCACGAAGAGCGCGATCAGACTCAGCACGGACAGGTTGAGCTGGAACGAGGCCAGCATCTGCTCCACCTGGGCGTTCCGCGCCTCCGGCCGCTCGACGGCGACCTCGGGCGGCAGTTGCCGGCGGAGGCTCGCTGCGATCCGGTCCGGGTCCGCCTGCTCGTCCAGCAAGAGATCCACCCGATCCAGCCGCCCGAGCTTGCCGAGGTGAAGTTGCGCCGCCGCGATATCCAGGACGGCGAATTGCCCGTCCATGGACCGGGCCGCCCCCCGATCCGCCAGCAGGCCGCGAATGACGAAGGCCTTCGACCCCGTCGGCGTGACGAGGCGGATCGAGGCGCCCGCGCCCAGGCCGTGGGTTCGGGCGAATCGCTCTGTCAAGAGGATGGCACGGGGCTCGGTCAGCAGTTGCAGGGGATCGGCGAGCTCCGGCGTGGGCCCCCGGTACTCGCGGATGCCCGCGTCGGCCAGGACATCCACGCCCAGCACCAGGAGCACCTCGCCCGGGAGACCCGCCACCGGCGTGATCGCCTGGATGACCGGCACCGCGCGCGCCACGCCCGGCGTCCCGGCGATGACGGGGAACAGGGCCTCGTCGAATCCCACCTCTCCCGCGCTGACCTGCAGGCGGCTCTTCCCGGCCACATGGTCCAGGCTGTTCCGGAAGGATTCCAAGACGCCGTCGTTGGCCAGGCGGATCGCCAGGACCACGGCCACTCCCAGCGCCACACCCAGGATGGTGATGAGGCTCCGCATCCGGTCGCGCGAGAGCGTCCGCCATGCGACAAGACGGATCAGATGGCAGAAGGTACGCATGGGCTTCCTGAAGGCGTTCGGTGGTTCGGGCGTTCGGGAGTTCGGTTGTTCAAGGGCCACTAAGACTTCAGGATTCTTAAAGCCTGGTACGTTTGGACATTCCTTCGGCTCTGAATCTATCTCGGATCAGTCACCGTGCCGGTCTGCGGTCACCACGACGATTGAAAACCCTGGCCGATTGCCCAGACTCAGCGACCCCCCACCCCAGCCCTCCCCCCGTCGTGGGAGAGGGAGCGGGAGGGGGGGTTATCGTGACAGGTCATGGCACGGCCGAAATGGTCCCATCCCGCAGATGGATCGTACGATGGGCGAAGGCGGCGGCTTCCTGGCTGTGGGTGGCCAGCAGGATGGTCACGCCCCGCTCGGCATTCATTCGCGCCAGGAGCTCCAGCACCTCACGCCCCGCCTTGGAGTCCAGGTTTCCCGTGGGCTCGTCCGCCAGCAGGACGGGAGGCTCATTCACCAGCGCCCGGCCGATGGCCACGCGCTGCATTTCGCCGCCGGACAGCTCGTGGGGCCAGTGGTCCTTCCGGTGCAGCATGCCGACGAGGCGGAGCCGCTCCTCGGCCCGCTCCCGGGCGACCCGCGCGGGAACCCCGGCCAGGAGGGCGGGGAGCGCCACGTTCTCCCAGGCCGACATCGTCGGCAGCAGGTTGTAGAACTGGTACACGATCCCCACCCGGTCGCGGCGGAACTGGCTGAGGGCGCGATCGGACAGGCGGGAGAGCCCCTGGCCGTCCACCCAGACCTCGCCCGTGGTGGGCAGATCCACTCCGGCGATGAGGTGGAGCAGCGTGCTCTTGCCACATCCGCTGGGTCCCATGAGGGCCACGAATTCCCCCCGGACGATCTCCAGCAAGACGTTCGCCAGGGCCGTCACCCGAGTCCCCGCCCCGTCGTAGATTTTCGAAACCTGGACCAGGCGAATCATCTCTTCCGAGTCTCGGTCGCTTTCCGATCCGCCCAAGGTTCGGCGAGTCGCAGGCGGGTCATTACATAGTATGTCTGGATATCCAGGTCTGCCTGAAGAATCGCATCAGGAATCCGCTGCCCCACATCCAGGATCGCCTCATGGTCACCCGTCCTCCACGCTTCACGAAACCCGGTGCGCACCACCGGGACACGCGCCCCGGCGAGCGGCCCTCTCGCGAACCTGTAGCCGCGAAACTCTTCCAGCTCCGTTCGCTCCCGCGGCGTACCGAGATGCGGCAACTGCAAGAACAGCGCTCGCAGTTGCGAGACCATGACCAGTGCCGCTGTCACCTCCTCATCCTTGCGGAGCTTCTCAGCCGGTTGGGGCGCCATCTGTCGCCTCTCCTTCATCAGGGCCCAGGGCTTCCAAGTCCGCTGCGTCCTGCGCCGATCCACGGAGCCGTTTCAGAGTCCGTAGTCCTCGAAGGCCGATCACCCAGAGATCAATCCCCTCCGTCGTTGCGCGCACGCGATCCTGCAGCAGCCAGAGCAGGTCCGGATCCTGCGGGACGAGGAAATCCACAGAGAGGAGATCCGCCCCCTCGAGCCTTGTCACCCTGTAGATCCGGATTCGGCCAGCCCCAACCGTCATCGGGAAGGCCAGCAAGGTGTATCCCAGGCCAGCCATGATCGGCCGAACGGATTCCCACGAATCTTCGGGGATCAAGAGATCGATGCCCTGGGTTGCTCTCGGTCTGGCATAGAGCGAGACAGCCACCGCTCCCACCACGGCATACGGTACCCCCGCCTCGTTCAGCGCCCGGATGACGCGGCGCAGTTCTGCGTACAGGTCTAGCCTCATGGACCAAGTCCCTCGTCACGCGCCAATGTTCGTAGAATCACTCGTCGTCGCCGCCCGAAGTCCACTCCCAGAGGCCAAGCGTGGTTCCCCCATAAGGGTATCGCTATGTTGCCGCCCCCCGGGGGGAGCGTCAACAGAAATCCCCCTCAGCGCCTGAGCCGATCCGATCCGGGTCCTTGACCTGGGCTGGTTGGAGCGCGAGGCAAAGAGCCTCAAGGCCGGTCCTAGAGGGGGATCGGCTACAGCCGGGCGAGGGCGTACGCGAGGAGGGTCACCCGCCCGCGTCCAAAACGGGTCCGATCACGCGCCGCTGACGCTGAACGCAAGCCGCAAGCACCGGGGGGTGTCGAGGCAGCCTCCATGCTTGATCTATCGAATACGGACGCATACAATGGACCTGGATCGAGGCCGTCCTTTCCTCGAGAGAACCAATGAGGCGGCGTTCTTGGCGGTTGGGAAGTTCGGATTGGGACTTTACTCCCGGGAGGAGGGTCCGGCCATGAGCGAGGCTCCGTCTGAACTCATCCAATGGGTGCGCGCCTACCTGGAGCAGGACGAGGACATCATCGTCCCCGTCAAGAAGATGTGGAACGAATGGTACGCCGCGCAGGGAACACCATCGCTGGCGGAGTTCACGCTGACCGTGCTGTCCGACGATCGGATCGAGGAGATGCCGGGCGTGGACCACACCGGGGACATGGAGGAGATGAGCCCCGAGGAGCTGGAGGAGCACGCACGGGACATGGAGGCGCACGGCTTCTACTCCGGTCCGCGCGTCAAGCTCAAGGCGAGAGAGATCACGCCCGAGCACCTCGCCAGGATGCTGAAGAAGCACAACGACCGGATGGAGTGGGCACTGCAGCAGGCGCGGGCCGCATTGCCCGACGACGCGAGCGAGGCAGATGAGGGGAACCTGATTGACGTGATTATACGCGCCCGACAGCTCCGCCGCGACCTCCGCGAGGCCGGCCTGGAACCGCCGGAGGACGAATGGTCCACGCGCCCCTCCGGGTAGCCCTGACGACCACCCCGCGGTCGCTCCCACCCCGCCATTCTGCCGGGACACACCCAAGGGCATGCGCGACTTGTTTTGCCGATAAGCAAGTAAGGACGTGACATTTTTTGCTTTCTGGCAAAATCCGCCCATGCAGTTGCGGCGGTACCTCGGAAGCCACAGTCGCCGAGCCCTGACCTTCTGGTTCGAGAACTTGATCGCCCTGCATCTGCTGAAGCTCTGCCACTTCCTGCACGATCGCGAGGGGTTTGCCGCGGAACTCCACTACCTGCGCGACCGCACCGGTCGCGAGGTCGATTTCCTGGTCACGGTTGATCGCAGGCCCTGATTTGTGGTGCAGGCAAAGCTGACCGTTACGACCATAGAGCCGGGCCTGATCTACTTCCGGGATCGCCTGCGCATCTCCTGGGTGTACCAGGTGGTGCTGGAAGGCAAGCGGGACTTCGTGCAGAATGACATCCGCTGCCTGCCCGCCCGGCAGTTCCTCGAAGCACTGGTTTAAGGACCGGACGTGGCGTGGGGGACCCCTACCGCATCCGCGGGTGGAAAGTCATATTTGCATGACCGTCCCCTATTCCGTCCCTATTCCGGCCGTAGGTGTAGTTCGAGGCCCCGAGGACGCCGACGAAGAGGTCGACTTCAGTGACCGCGCCGGTGGTGGGATCGACGATCCTCGGCTTCTGGCCGGCGTAGTCGACGAAGACCTTCTCGCCGGCCCGGTGGTCCTGGCGCATGGTGAGGCGGTGGCGGGCGAGCCAGCGGCGGTAGAGATCGCAGAAGCGGGTGTAGCGGTAGCCGGTGGGATGCTGTTCGAGGTACTCCAGATGGAGCAGTTCCAGGGTGACACCGGGCTTCCGCCGTTCGGTATGGAGGTAGGCGCAATCGGGCAGCGGGCGGGTCGCCCCGGGGATGGCCGGCGCGCCGTAGAGCCGCGCCTCCAGGGTGTCATCGGTCAGGGTCTGGACCTGACCCCAGTCGAGCCCGGCGTGGGTCGCCCGGCGGAGGACCCCGGTCACGGTCCCGAGACTGACGGTCAGACTGGCGGCCACCTGCCGGTGGCTGCAGGCCAGGGTCCACTTCTGGCGGAGGATCTCGCGGATCTTGCGCATGGATAGTCGCTCGGTCGCCATCCTGCTCCTTCCTGGAGCGGACGGCGCACTGGACCATCCAGCGTCGCATTGCTTCCCGGCGCCCACTCGTTGGCACGAGGGTCGCCGATTTCCCGGGGCTTGTCTACGTGTTCACGATGACCGATCCGCGTGTTCACGATACCGATCTACGCGTTCACGATGACCGATCCCGGTGTTCACGATGGCGTGATCTTCGTGTTCACGATGGAGTGATCCGGGCGTTCACGATGGACCGAAACCCGCATCGATTTGCATCGGACGTACATTGCGGATATCGAGAGGGGCGTCCGAAACGTTTCGCTCAGGAGTATCGAAAAGCTGGGCCGGGCACTCGAGGTGTCAATCCCGGATCTCTACACAACTCTTTTGGGAGACGGGCAGCGGTGAAGAACATCCGGAGTGAGATTCTGATCAATGCTGGTGGGCTGGATAGCCGGAAAGTTCGGCTTGCACTCTCAAACAGGGTAGTGTGGCCGTTTCAGCCTTTGATGCCAATTGTATACGCTCGCATATTCCAGAAACGTGCAATACTCATCCAGTCTGCTCGACTTGAATGTTGGCCTATTTAGCTGGCGCGTGAACAGGGAACGCCTCTCATCATTCGACACGACTGTGAACCTGGCCCCAAGCTGGGGCGAGACCAAAAGTACATCGTTGAATCGAAGTAACCCGGAGTACACGGGGGTGGAATGCTCAACCTCGAATAGGGCATGCAGTCGGCCTGCACCCCGTTCAATCCACATAACGTCGATTTCCGCAAGGATATCTCTGACGGCCTGCCAACCCAACGGAAGGACCCCGCAACAATTGAAAGCGCCTGTCAAAGACCAGTCAAGTTTTCCGCGGTCGTTTAGCGGCACCCAGATATCGTATCCCTTTATCGCGCCTATTGAACCGATGAGCGTTTGCACCTGGGCATGTGAGAGTTGCGGTACTTCGGAAAGTCGGGACTTGTCGAGGACTTGCTCAAGCCCTTGCCAACCCACATATGCTTCAACGTTGAATCTCCCAGCCCCAGCTATGTACAGTTCGGTCGCATCGTCACGGATGTAAACTTGCGCCTTGTATTGCCCATCACCGGCTGGACTTAGTGACTGGAAAACCTCTTCGTAATCGGAAAAAGGGACTAGCAGGGGTTCGGTCTGTCCTTCCCAAAGAAAGCATATCACAGAGGGATGACCCTCAAGCAATTGCAGATCCTCATGGCGCAGACCGTAAAAGGTGGACTTGGTGCCGTGGATCTTGGAGTAGCGGATGTACACCCGACAAGCTCCATTGCCCACCTCATAGAGTGATTGGCTCTTCTCCATTCTCCGCAACTCGCCGTAACGGGTGCGGAGTGACTCGAGAAAAGCCGCTTTTCGTTCCGTAGCCATTGAAGATCACGCGTTGTTGTTCTGAGACTCGTTAGCTTGGTAGCTGGCTTTCTTCTCCTGCCACTCTCTAAGAACTGCCAGCGTAGAGTCAACCTCTGCTTGAAAGAAGTTGTCCAAATCGAGTTTTGGCTCAATGTCTTCGAAAATGTCGTGGTCCAGAATTGCCACTTCGATTCCTGGCTCGTCTGAGTATACTGCTTGGACCAAGCCCCCTTCCAAGACAACAACTACCTTGCTCATTTCATAGACTCCCATCAGAGATGTTCTTATCGGCAGCCTGTACATCCGTGATACGTTGCCACTTTCATCACCTTCCGCCCCGAGGAAGACAGGACACTTATCGTGCTTCGCCCCCAGGGGCACCGCTCTCCAAGAACACAACGGCCCCCTGGGATCCGATGATCCCCCGAGGGCCGTAGGGTTGGCACGCCAGGAGCTTTCCGGCCGGCATCGTTCCCCCCTCAAGGTCATTCGCCGGTGTTCCCCGCTCACCAGGGCAAGACGCTACCTCTCATCGCAAGGCGAAGTCAAGGTGAAAGGCAGAAACCCACGGCCAGCCTTCAGCCCTCTTGCTGACCAGCGGTTCACCCGCGGCGCGGCGTGGGGGACCCCTCCCACATCCGCGCGACGGGAGGAAATCATAATTGCATGACCGTCCCCTATTTGCTGGGATGCGCAGGTGTGGGCGACAGCCCGGCTGAATCAGATCCCGCTGGTCTGGGCGAGGACTTCAGGGATGGCTTTGTCCTGGACGGGGTTCGCTTCCTCAACCCGTTTGCCCGAGCCTTCGACCCCGACATCCTCGGTTAGCCGCAGCCCACAACCCTCTCGCCCCGCCAGCATGTCCGCGGTGGGGAGTTCAAAGCAACAAGGTTACAGGAGTGGCAACGCAATATTGTTACGGTCCGCCACCACAGCAGGACCAGAAAGAGTTATTCCACTCCGTCAACAACGTCCGCCATTTCGGGGGATCTTCGCTGTCTCTTACCTGGCAAGGACGGGTAATCGCTGCGGGAGACAGCCAAGGCGACAAAGACTGGAACGTCCCCCATTAGAGGCGCTACGCGGAGGCTGAGGCGGCCCTTCGGGGAGAGCACCTCCCTCAGGTCTCGGTCCTGATCACCTCTCTTGAGACGGCGTGGGCATCATGAGTGCCCCCTAGTTTGAGACAAGCCGAAAAATTGACGCAATTGGCGACGCGCCGGATCACGGACGCGATGCGTCGACCGGGTGACGTGAGCTTAGAGGAGTAAGTTAACGTAGGGAACAATGTCCCATATTACAATCGCCGCGATCGTCGTGCAGGATGGACCACATCAGTTTCATCTGCCGGCAACTCGAAGAGCATCTGACTCCGGCTCTGAACGAGAGGCGGCGAACTTTGATACCACCGTCTCTGCGAGTGGCCGCCGTACGGATGCCGGATCAATTCCAGCGCGCATAGCCGCAATCACACCGACCGCCTCCCAGTAATTGCCGACCCGATAAAACTGGCCCGGCGCCCACGGTAGCGTGGACAGATCATTCTTCATCAGGTTTCGGTTCTCATGCACAGCAATCACCGGGATGCCCTGTTCAAGAGCAGCAAGCGTTGGGAGCCCTAGACAACCATCGGGAATTACAAGACACGACACGTCCGCAGACGTAAACACGCCCGGCTGATTCATCGCATCTGCGTCGGTGATAATGCGAGGACTTCGTTGCAAGCCCTTTAGCGTGCATTGCAGGAACGTCGTCGAGACAGCTTCTGCGGCCATCCGAGGATCGACGATCCCCGGGTCCATGTTGGCGATTTCCCGCGATTCGAACATTGGCGAGTGCGCGGTGGGAATGTTGTACATGCTAGAGAGCGCGTGCGTCAGCATGGCCTCGACGCCGCCCCAAGGATTTACCATCTTGCCGCCAGCGTCAAAATAACCCTGGTGAAACTCATGCGGAACGTCGATCACCGACGAGATGGCTACCGCATCATATTGACCCGCGCGATCATTGAGCAGACCGCACAAGCCTTCCATCTCCTCAACTCGTCCTGCGGACCTGCCAGAAGGCGCGAATCGCGCCCGAAGCTTCACCGGCGGATCGAGGCATAGGACCTCGGGACATGAGAGGCCATAGGCGGCACGGGCACCGCTGACAGCATTCACGGCAGCATTCACGAAAAGCTCATCCCGATGGGCGTCAATCACCACCAAAACACGGTTCGAGCGCACCCGCTGAAGCCCAACGGTCCCCATCAGGAGCCGCGTTACCACGCTTCCCTCGACGTACAGTGCGTTCTGGGGGATCTCGTTGAGGTCAGAGGCATTGACCACGTTCGGGTGCAGAACAAGCGTGTCGGACACCTCTGCAAGCATCCGCGCCACGGGTCCGGCGTCGCCGGCGTGCCCGCCGATCTCCGCCCCGATCCCCGTGGGCACCAGGAGCACGACGTTGAACTGCTGCGTGTTCTCGATGAGCCGACGACGGAACTTGAAGATGGAAGTGATCGGTGGGTGGCGCGGCTCCGCCAGGCCACTGACGACGCCGAACTCACACTGATAAGCCGCCGTGGTGGACGCCGTAACCACAAATCTGACCGGGACCAAACCGTCGGGTACGTGCCGCGCACACGCCTCGCGAAGGTGCGTCAGCAACCCCTCATGACCCGCGACAGCCGAAACCTCGAGCTCCTGCTCGAGCAACATCATCACCGTACCACGTCCTATCCTCATTCGAGCTGCCCCTTAGCGGCGGACTACCACGTTGGCCGTCCAGTCCCTTGAGCCAAACCACTTCGCCGTAAACTTCGCCGCTTCGTCAGTGTCGAACTCCTTGCACGAAAAGATGTTCACGTACGCGGCCTTCATCAGATCGAGCGTGTGGATCACGATCGTGCTCGTGAGGATGAACTGCACCGCGCTGGTTCCCTTTGTCTTTGGATGGGTCTGCTGTTCCTTCTTCGGCACGCCCACGTCATCCCAAAAGTGCAGATCGCAGCGCTCCATGTCAATCAGCTCACAGAGTTCCTCGCAGAACAGCTCGATCTCTCCGCGCGTGAACCTGCTGGCGTCGCAGCCGTGTAGATCTAGAATTAGCTCCTGTCCGTATGTTGCTCGGGGAACCACGTGGCCATCCATAGGCATGCACTCAACAGACTCTTTACCAGTATCAGCGATAACTCTCTGTACTCCAGTCGGTTTCGCTGAACGCCGCAGTACTCGTCGCCTCATACGTCGAACTCCGCTGGATGTTTTGCAACATATCGCGCGAATCCAGCATGTTCAGACTCACCCGCTTGCATACGCTTGAGAAGTGCCTGCAGGTCCCCGGCGGCGCCGGCGTTGGCTCCTATCGCGACTTTGCCAATAAACTTCATCACGCATACGACCGTTTTCATTCTCTCGTGGCGAAGCGTCTTGAGGCGCCTACGAGACAAGTGAAACACCTCAATCGTCTTCTCCCCATACGGGTTATCTTTCAGAGAGAATATCTGCCCGGTTGGGTCATATGCCAAGTACTCTTCTGGATCATCGACGCACGGATCAATCAAGAGAGTATCCTCCGCATGAACGTCGCCTGACGGATCCATTGCCCTGGTGCTCTCGTCCAACAGCGGAAACTGATCGACTTTTCCGCCAGCCGGTAGTTCCGTCGTATCCTCCCAGCGAGGCTGATCCTTGCGCCGTTGATTGCAGTGCTGACACGACGGGTAGAGGTTCTCCCACACGTACGCGAGCCAATAGTATCCCGGGTGACCCTCGCGTTCCGCAACGCGTCCTTTCGGACGGAAGTGCTCGACGTCCCAATCTGCCGTCGCCGTCATTTTGGATTCACAGTAAGCACATTTGTCGTGGAACAGGCGCTCAAGAGCTTTCTTGACTTCGGTGTGGGCGTAGATGGCCCTGTCCACTTCGTGCTCATCTTGCTCCGCAATCGCTGTCGCCGTCGCGCCCGCAGCGAGCTGAAACCAATCATGGTTTGGTTTAATGACGACTCCGGCCTCATCGGCCTGGTCGCGTTGGACATGGATCATCCCTCGGCTCCAGCTACAGATTGTGTTTCTTCAGAATCCTCTGAAGTTCGCTTAAGGCAGGATTCTCGCGGACCTCGGGTATTTGCTGCGCAGCCAATTCAGAGGCGAGCTTCTGCAAGTTGGCCTGCTCCTTCTGCGAACGGCTCGATGGCGACTTGCTGGCAAGCTTACGGTAGCGTTGAAGTTTCTCAGTCACCTCGGGTGTGTAGACATCGGAATCGAAGAGCTTGGGATCAGAAAGCATGTCCTCCACGGAATACCCTTGAAAATCGGCAACGGACTCGTGCGCAACAACGTTACGACCCTTTCTCTTGAGAACCACGAGTTCGTCTGGCGCGGCCCCCAACGCAATCAGCGGACTGTGCGTGGTAGCGATAATCTGCACATGCGGCAACAACTTGCTGATTCGAGAGGGCAGCTTGACTTGCATGGAAGGGTGTAAGTGTTGCTCTATCTCGTCAAGCAGCACGATTCCCCTTACGTCACCGGTCTGGGTAATGCAATCTGCGCGCATAGCCCAAGCGTAGAGATCAAGGATCCAGGCTAATGTCTTGCGATAGCCGTCTGCCCATCCTTCAAGCGGAATGTTTTGCCCGATTTTCTTGCCTGAGATCCTTAGGCCTCCACCCTTCGGCAAAGTTATCTTGACATCACTGTCTAGACCCAGTGCTTCCTGGATGTTGTTCCACACATGTGGAAACCACTTGCTTCCGAGGAAGTCCTTCAATCGCCGAAGCGCCAATTCCGTTTGAATGAGCGTCGCTTCATACTGAAAAAGAGTATATACGGAATCGATGACTCGATAGGTGCGGTCTTCCCCTTTCCCTTCATTGGCGCGACTGATTCCGTAACCACAGACAAGATAATTCGTAGCAAGGGTTTCTGGCTCCTTGCTGCTTAACACGTCTTGGCCGTTCTCGCTCTTGATCACTGTCTTAAGGATTTTGCTGTTCCTCTGTCCCTGGTTGGGTCGGAGTTCAATCTCGATGGTCGCATCTGGCTCCCCTTCGGCAACAAATTGTCCTGTCGGCTCTGCAAGAAGGCCGCTTGCGTCCTTTCGATCGGCAAGGCCCACGGCAATTGCACGAAGAAGCGTAGTCTTGCCGGTGCCATTCTCGCCGATGAGGATCGTCCGAAGACGCGGCGTGGGCGGTCCGGACCCTGAGCGAACGGTTAGATCAAGATCAAGTGTCCGAAAGGAGCGAACATTTCGCAAGGAAATGCGAGAGATATACATCTCTACTGCTACTCCTATGTATAGACGGCCCCAACGAGTCCGGCAACGATGCGTTGGTCCAGCGCATCAAAGCTACCGGAGCCCTCGCCAGCAATACAAGCAGCACCCCGTACGCCAACTACGTCGACGCCAGTTGTCCAAAGGATTGCCAGTTCAGGGCGTGAAATGCTCACTGCGAGCCAAGCCTCTTTGCCAATGGCGTGACGAGTCTTCACGAATCGCTCGAGCTGCTGGAGATCGCAATAATCGAGCAAACCCTTGCCGATGGGTATCATCACGCCTGCCACGGTTCAGCCGCACCAAAGGCGACGGGCTGGGGGTTCCCATTCTTGCCCTATCTCCCCACCGCCGTTTCGAGCAGCAGCCAGTCGTCGTTCGTCACGAATCGCCTGAACCGATTGTCCCATTTCTTCGGCAGGTCGCCCGCATGGATTCGCTCGAGAGCCGGGAGCAACGGGTTCGCGATGCGGCGCGCCTTCTCGCGAGCGTCCAGCGGAATCCGCTTCCAGTGAAACCGCTTGACATACGGCGCGAACCCGAAGCCGTCGAAAAAGTTCTCGTCTCCAACGAGCGGCATGTACCAGAGACTCGGGACGCCTGCGGAATTATCCTTAACCGGCACTTCCCCCACCAGCTTCTCCAGAAGCTTCTGCCCCTTCCGATCTTCACGCAGGTGGTCGCGGAGCGCCTCGAGGCTCGGAAAGCGGACCGCGGGGCTGACGAAAAGCACCGGCTTCCGCTGCTGGCGCGCGAGGACGATCTCATGAGGCGTGCCAACGCTGTAGACGTTGGTCGGGCAGTACGCGATGACGAAATCGCAGGTGTCGACCATTCGCAGATCGATGTGGAGGGTCTCCCAGAACTTGCCGGAAATGCGCGCGCGCGTCCGGGCGCCTTCCGGACCTCGCGCGAACGTCCACGCCTGGCGGATCTCGATGGTCTCTACCCCCTCGCGTCCGTACTCGTGCAACCCGCGCACCTGAGGTTTGTTCCATGGATCGAACACGACCACTCCCATGCGACGAAGGAAGGTGCCGACGCGGGTGCGCCACCCGTACCTGGCTTCAGCCGCCCGTGAGGCCACGAAATCCATCGGGCCCGATAGGTAGACGCGCGTGCCGCGCAGCAGTCTCGTGGACATGGGGTTCTTCGTGTCAGCTTCGGTCAGCCGCGCCGGTTGTCCGTGTGGTTCGTCTTGTGAAGGGCGAACCCCAGGAGGTTGCGCAGGCGCGGCGAGCCCTCCTGATGTTGATGCTGGGCAGGGTAACCTACGTGCCCACCCGCGCGTGAAAGGAGAAGTCGCCATCGCGGATGCGGATTCGCACGGCTACCTCCTGGCTTTGGGTCGGCGATCGGCACGTTCAAAGGCGCGAACTAGATCCTCGACCAGCGGGCGCTTGATGGTCTGGTCCGGGCGGCCGTGCACGATGACGGTCCGCTGGCCCGTTCGGTGCCGCGCCGCGCCGCCGAAGCAGATTAGGTCGACCTTCGCCTTCACGAGCGGCTCGACTTCGGGCAGGCTGATGGAACCGGCCACCCAGAACTCCAGGCCTGCCCGGTGCGCGAGGCTGGAGAGCGCACTCGTCTCCTCGAGTGAGTAGAAATCGCGATAGCGCTTGCCGGTGTGCTTCTCGTAGGTGTCGATCAGGACGCCCTGCCAGCCGGCGGCTCTGGTCAGCCGGATTGCTTCGGTGGCGATCTCGGCCGACGTCTCGCCGTGCGCGTTGATCCCGATTTCGGGGAAGAACACGCCCACGAGCGGATAGCGTGTCGTCCTGTTGAGCGGCATCGTGATGGCATTGCCGTGCACCGCGGCGTCGACCTGCTGGCGGATGATGCGCATCTGTTTCAGCGCCTCGGGGCTGCGCAGGTCGCGCTTGTACTCGTCCATGTGTGCGAAGCCGACCTTCACGACGTCCGCGCCCGCGTCGATCGCGGCGATCACCTTGGTGGCCGTCAAGGCGGCGGTCGAGCGCGTGTCGATGCGCCCGGTCTTCATGTTGCGGACGATCTGCGGCGACTCCGACACGTTCGTCGAGATGTATACCTGCTCGCCGATGGACCGGCGGATGTCGACGATCTCGTCGATGGTGGCCGGGCCGAGCGCCTGCTCCATGTGCTCGACGTCCACGACCACGCGGTCGTTCCGGACGAGACCGGGAATCTCTTGTCCCTCGTGACCGCTGATTAGGCACAGCGCGTTCACCGGACGCGGGTACCGCGCCCGCGTGAGACGGCTCAGTCTGAAGCCCTGGCGGTGATGCGGAGCTTGCTTGAACTTTGCGATCGCCTCGCTCCGCATCCGGAGCAGTTGACGCGCTTCCCCGTTGAGGTACGGCATCGCCTGGCCGAAAGACGTCCACCGGCGAGTGGCAGCAAGGCGCTGGACGTCTGCGATGACCTCGCTGCCCTTGCCGATCGCGAACCAGGCGGCCCGGCGGCTGTCGGTGTGGTCTCCGCGCCGCCGGACTTCCTCGACGTCTCCGGCAGTGCGAGTGACCAGCGGGCGTGGCATGTGCTCCCCTCCGGTCAGTGTGGAAAGGACGCCAGGTCTGCCCTCACCGAGGCGGCAGCGCTCCACCGATCGATGCGGCGTGGGAACATGTAATAGCGTGGCGCTACGTCCCAGGAGAGCTCTTCTACGGCCACGAGCGCGTCAGTTCTGAGTTTCGCAAAGAAAAGGTACCGGACACCTTTTAGCCTCCAAGTGCTTGAAGTTACGGAGGGGCGAGTAGAATTCTTCGTCTCCTGGGGTGGATAGCACGCGAGAAAAGCGGCGCTTCCCACGGCACGCTGTAATCCGGGACATTGCCAATTACGTCAACTTCTCCGAGGTCCGAAACTAGCGGGGCTGGGCCCTCCGGCTGCGATGGGCAGGAAGCAGTGCCCGTTTTCATCGTGCAGGCAGCCAAGGCAAGGCAAGCATCCTCCGCGAAGAAAACACGCCGACCTTATAGCATCTCCGCTAATCGGGGGTAACCATAGGTTGTAAATGGCTTATAGCAGAAGGCATCCGCCGACGCAAGCCAAGACCCAGAGTTATAAAAGGGGACGCTGCGTTAAATGTCAAATGATCGCATGGCGGGCTTGAGACACTTATCCCGCTCTGCCCTCGGCATACCCGTCCTCTCAAAAGACGACGGCCCTCTGGGGTCATGCCTCCCCAAAGGGCCTACGGGTTCGCACGCCAGGAGCTTTCCGGCTGGCATCGTTCCCCCCTCAGGGTCACTCGCCGGTGTTCCCCGCTCACCAGGCCAAGACGCTACCTCTCATCGCAAGGCGAAGTCAAGGTGAAAGGCAGAAACCCACGGCCAGCCCTCGGCCCTCTTGCTGATCAGCGATTCACCCGCGGCGCAGCGGGACGGCCTACCCACCACCAGGGATGCGTCGTGCATCGGGAGGAGGGATCCGCCTCTACAACCAAGAAACGGCCGGCTCCACCTTTACGGCGTGGACGTGCTGACGGCCTATCCGCGGGAGCTTCGCTCGCTCTGACCCGGCATTGACGTACTTCTGAAGAAGATACGCAAGACGACAAAGACTGGAACGTCCCCCATTACTCAAAGACTGGAACGTCCCCCATTACTCATGGTTTCTTCTTCGAACGGGTCTTCGGGGAGTATCTTGCTCTCGCCTCGCGGACACCGAAGCCGATCTTCGTCTTGGCGGGTTCCGGAGGCGGCAGGAGCAGAGGACGGATCTTCTGATAAAGGTCTCGCAGGGCGGAATCGTGGGTCAGCAGCAGCTTTTCGACTTCGGCAAGCCGCTTCGCCAGGGTGGCGGTGGCCATCAACTGCTCGCGCATCTTGACGAACGCACGCACGACGAACACGCTCATTTCAACGGCCTTGCTGGAATTGAGAACCGTCGCAGCCATGATAGCGCCGTGCTCGGTGAAGGCGTAGGGGCGGTATTTGATGTTGTGCCCGCGCTTCAAGGTCGCAAATTGCGACCTTGAACGTTGGGCCGATGCAGTCGCAATTTGCGACCGCATGCCCGGGGAGCTTGAAGTCGCAAATTGCGACTTCAAGTTCGTAACCTCTTGCGGTGTAAGCCGGAACGCAAAATCGTCAGGAAAGCGATCTCGATTGCGTTTCACCTGCTCGTTCAACCGCTTCACTTCCACGCCGTAGAGCATTGCCAAGTCACGGTCGAGAATCACCTTGTGGCCGCGGATGGTCAGGATCACATCCTCCACAGCGTACGGGGTTAAGGTTTCGGTCATTTCTCCCCCGTGATCACCAACCATGTCACGAGTTCGAAATCGGAATAGTCAGTCGCCTGGCTGCTCCGATCGGGGATGACGAAGTCGCGGCTACTTTGCAGGCCAGCGGCGACACGGCGGCGGGACGTGGCGACGATGGAGTCCACGGAGGCCGTCAGCTGACGGCTGTAGATGCCCATGTAAAAGGGGACGCTGCGTTAAATGTCAAATGATCGCATGGCGGGCTTGAGACACTTATCCCGCTCTGCCCTCGGCATACCCGTCCTCTCGAAAAACGACAGCCCCCTGAGGGCCATCGTCCCCAAAGGGCCGTCGAGTGGGGGCGTTGCCAATTTGGTCAACTTCTGAACCGAAAAACACAGGACACCTACCGTGCTTCGCCTCCCAGGGGCACCGCCCTCCAAGAACACAACCGCCCCCTGGGATCCGATGATCCTCAGAGGGCCGTAGGATTCGCACGCCAAAAGCTTTCCAACCGGCATCGTTCCCCCCTCAAGGTCACTCGCCGGTGTTCACCACTCACCAGGGCAAGACGCTACTGCTCATCGGAGGGCGAAGTCAAGGTGAAAGAGACTGGGGAGAGCCGTGAGTCGCGAGCCGAGAGCCGAGCGCCAAGGAGGAAGAACCGATAGCGATAGCGACAGGGATAGCGATGAGACCAGGCGGGGGATCGGAGACGGGGGGACCGGCATCCGAGCGCCGAGCACCGAGAGGCGAGGGGGGTGAAGTCAACGAGGAACCACAGCCACCAGCGATCAGCCATCGGCCCAGAGGGAACCGCCCTGGCGCCGCATACACGGTCTGGTCTCTCATTACGGGTGTCTCCATGAAAATCGAACATAGGGTATTCGATTTTCGTGGTACATTTCCGTCGGTGATCCCCCGCCGGCCGGTCTCCCAGGGTCCTGCCGGGGAACTCGGAGCCGCCCGGGCGGCCCCGGCATTGCCGAGACATTCGTGGGGAGGAGAGTAGCCCTACAGGCTGGCGAGAGCGTAGTCGTCGAGGTCCACGCGGATGCACTCGGTCGGCAGCGGATGGGCCCGCTCCATTGATCGTAATTGAGAGACCCCGCCAAGTATGTCAAGTTGCGCCAGGGCAGCATGGATCGTGTTCACAGTGCGATGTGCAGCGCTCATGACAGATGGCTCATGGCAAATGCCGATTGTGGAGCACCCAGAGGGTTCCCGAATTCGGAATGGAGGCACAGCGATATCACTCGTTGCTGTTGCGTGGTGGCGGGTTCGCTGCTATGCTTCCGGTTGATGCGCGACACGAAAACGCCTCCGGACACGGCAACTGCTGTGGGCCCTGCCCAGCGAGGAGAAGAACATGGCCATTGAGATCATCACGTACGTCTCACCCGTTGAGGCATTGGAGGCCCTCGTGCGGGCGCTCGTCGGCTACGAACAGCGCTATCGGATGAGTTCCGCCGAGTTCTTTGCGCAGTACCAGGAAGGGAAGTTGGGGGATTCGGCCGACTTTGTCGAGTGGGCCGGGGATTATCAGCAGTATCTTGGCCTCCTCCAGACGCTCCGCGATCGACTTCGAGCGGTCGCGTGAGTCCCCTCCAGGACTACCTCCGGCAGGTCCGCGAAGTCGTCGCGACGTTCCCAGGTGCCCAAGTTGAGCGGCATCGCGCAGAGTTGCTTACAACCTCGCGGGCGAACCTCCGCATCAGGTTGCGCCTGCCGGACGATTCCTTCCTCGAAATCAGTGAGGCCCTCGTGGTCGAGGAAGGGGCGATCACCTGGCTCAGTTATCGCTACCACTGGCAAGATGCAAGCGGCCGTGTGATCCTCCGCTACGACAACGCCCCGCATCATCCGGAGGTTGAGAGTTTCCCCGATCACAAGCACGTCGAGAACACGGTCATGGCGTCCGAGCGCCCCGCGCTTCCGGATCTGCTCGCCGAGATTCAACGTCTCCTCGCCAAGCGGTAAAGCCACACTCGTTTCGTGCCGATCCATCACCATCTAAAATCAGACTCTACAAGGGTTACGAGTTCACTGCATTGCTCGAAGGCTGGGAGGCTCATCCAATTGCGAATTTCGGATTGCGGAATACGCATCGCTGGGACGGGATGATGCTGGAAGGCTGGGACGCATCCACGCCAAAAGCGTACGAACGTGGATCGGGGATTGCCAATTTCGGCAACTTCCGGCATCGAGGAACACAGGACGCCTATCCTCGTACCCTTCGGCGAGCGACCGTAATCCGGTAGAGTACAGCCTCCCCAGCCGAGGGTGGATCGGGTCCATCTGTCCCCACCCCTTTCGCCTGGCGGATCCCCATCAGCCCGACCATCCCCGAACGGCCCCACTCCTTCATGATAGGGGACGTGCCGGTTCTTGTTGTCTCGTGCTCGCGAAGGTCTCTCATGTCCTGCGGAGCACACCGAGTCCCCCTTTACTAAGCGGTCCGGAGGTTGGGCTACATATCCGCCCGGACCGCTTAGTTCGCGGGTACCCGACCGAGAGGGGTGGGCCGACACCCCTCCTTGGACTCTCCCCCGGACCGTGCGGTTCGGGGGTAGGCTGTCCCCTGAATCATGCACCGTACAGTACAATGTCCCCGCTTTGTGGCGATGTCCTCGTGGTGTGTGGCCGTCGCGAGAGCTGGGACCACGGCTACAGCCGGGCGAGAGCGTAGTCGTCCAGATCCACCCGGATGTATTTCGCGAGCAGCGGGTGGACCCGTTCGACTTCCCTGAACACCTGCTGGGCGATGTGGCGGTAGGAGATGTGCCCTTGTTGCGCAGAGCGCAACTGCACGAAGTGGAAGATCTCGCGGAGGTTCCAGGTGAACAGGACGCGCTTCCGGAACGCCAGGGGGAGCACGTACTGGGCCTCTCGGGGGAGGTCTGCTGCGATCACCCGATGCGCTTCCCGCGCGCGCGCCATGCACTCCTCGTAGGTCGAAAGCAGGCCGTAGCGGACGATCTCGGGCGGGGTGCTGTAGCCGTGGACGGGTCCAAGCTCCTGGGGAGTCTGGGTCGCCATGCGGTGCCGCTGGATGTCCCGGAAGGCCCCGAAGTCCACCAGGATGTCGAAGGTATAGGTAAGGTGCTCCAACGCCCGGAGCGGCTCATCGTGCTTGCCTCGCCGCTTGAGGTACTCGTCGATCACCCGCAGCTTCTCCTCGTGGGAGAGCTTCCCTACCCGCTCCTGCACCTGGCGCAGCGGATGCGCCGTGTAGCCGTACAGGATGGCGGCGACAAGCTGATCCTCGACGTCCTCCGGATAGCGGACCAGCGAGACGTCCGGCGTCTCCTCGGGCGCGCAGCCGGCAAACTGCTCCGTCGCCAGGACTTCCATGGTCTGATGGGTCTCGGCCATGTAGGCATTGTAATCGGCGTACTTGAGGAGGGTCGGAATGATCTTTTCCGTCTCGCCCTTCATCAGGGCACCGATCTCCCGCGCCTCCTCCAGCGGGTGCGACAGGAGCTTGGTGATCATGTGCTCGAGCAGGCGCCCGTTGATGGTTACCCCGATGTTGGTCAGGGTGGCGGCCGGCAGCACGTAGCGGAGGATGTCGCAGCTCTTGGCCTTGCAGGCCGTCTCGTACCCACGCTCGGTCTGCTTCTCCCCACGCGGCGTCTCGCGCTTGATGGCGGCGACGACCGTCTCGGTCAAGCGCGTGTACGTCCCCAGGAGGAAGGCGCACGTCTCTTCGTACAACCGTGCGTGGGGTGAGGCCATCAGGCAGGGCACCCGGTAGAACTTGTCCCGGTCGAAGACGACGTATCGGGTGGACTTCTCGGTATAGGAGGCGAGCCGCGTGTCCTCGATGATCTTGCTGGCCACGATGGAGACGTCTTCGATGGCCAGGTGGGCCACGGCGTGTTCCGCCACCGAGGCGTGGCCGTAGCCGACGACCCACTTCTCGTGGAACTCCTTGGCTTTCTGCCGGGCGAGGGCCAGCTCGTCCTGGTCCGCGGCTCTCCACTGGAGACGCTCTGCCAGGTCCAGATCTTTTTCCTGGATGAGCTTCAGGAGGTTCCGCCGCAGGCTGTCCCGGCTGCGGCTGTAGTACGCGAACAGGACCGCCACCACCTCCTCCCGCAGGTTCTTCAGGGCAAAGATG
>Ga0082335_1002736_pt1 | contig 31815 bp, 33 predicted proteins | sample Subgrocontami58m_FD_72375 | JGI IMG/M metagenome (GOLD analysis project Ga0082335, IMG submission 72375) | Subsurface groundwater microbial communities from S. Glens Falls, New York, USA - GMW37 contaminated, 5.8 m (SPADES assembly) (version 2) ...
AGCGATGCGCCGATCGCGGGCGCGAGCAGTCGCACCAGGTTGTCCGTTCCGCCGCCGGGTGCGTACGGAATGACGATGCGCACCGACTTGCTCGGAAAAGACTGGGCGGCCGCGCCGCCCACGGCACAGGCCAACGTCAAAGCAACGATTCCCAGCAGAGCTCTACGCATAATTGTTCCTCTTTCTGTCAGTTCCGGAAATCCTGCCTATTCCCTAGCACCTGGCGATCGATCTTCGCCATCAGCCACTTAGCCGCGGCGCGCGGCGCGCACGTCGACGCATGGAAGGACCCATCTTACCGCGCGCCACCAATTTCAAGGGTCAAGGGCTTGCAGCGATGCAGGCCCAATTTATTTCAGGCTTGTGCGCTCGACCTGGTCCCATTGACCCCAGTTGCTTCATTACCTACAATGCAATCATTGATTGCACTCGGAGAAGCCATGGCGAGCATCACGATTCGGAATCTGGACGAGCAAACCAAGGCGCAGCTGCGGGTGCGGGCAGCACATCACCAGCGGTCGATGGAAGAAGAGGCCCGCAATATCCTCAGGGAGGCGGTCTCTGCCGGCGCGGTTGCGCGGCACGATCTGGCGCAAGCGATTCGGCGTCGTTTTGAACCATTCGGCGGTTGCGACATCGAATTGCCCGCGCGTGCGGCCATGCGTGAGCCCCCGAAGCCCGGCAAATGATCCTGCTCGACACCAACGTCGTTTCGGAGTTGATGAAAGCAGCGCCGGCCGTAATCGTTGTCGCCTGGGCGGCGGCTCAGCCGGCATCGAGCCTCTATACGACCAGCATCACCCAGGCCGAGATTTTCCATGGGATTATGTTGCTGCCCTCGGGCAAGCGCCGCCGTGGCATCGAGGCCGCCGCGCAAGCGATGTTCGCGGAGGAGTTCGAGGGCCGTGTCCTCGCCTTCGGGAGTGACGCGGCACTGCTCTACGCTCACATCGCCGCCGACCGCCGGCGGGCCGGGCGGCCGATTTCCGGCTTCGATGCGCAGATTGCAGCTATCGCCCGTTCAGTCGGCGCGGTGATCGCGACCCGCAACGTGGCGGATTTTGCGGATTGTCGCGTCGAAGTGCTCAACCCCTGGGACGCTTGACGGGGCAGACGCGTGCTGCACACCGTCGGCGGCATCTTCGTCGTTCACGCCTGACCCCAGTTGCGGCCGCTCAAATGCCGATCATCCGAGGGCAATTGACTGCTGCCAGTGCCCAGTTTCATCCTGCCGCGCGCGCCAAGCATTCAGCAGGAATACACTCGACACACTTTTCGCCGCCTGGTGAGATCTTCCGCTTGAGGCGAACCTGTGCAATATGTGACCCCGTATCCGCTCGTTGTCGGGGATACCAAACAAGCGGATAATTTGATTCGTGGATCGAATATCGGAGCGCCCAATGGCAACAACCGTGGTGATCGAAGGCGTCAAGGCAAGCGAATTGCCCGAGGCGTGGCGCCAGCGCGTTAAAGCGAAAGGCAACGAGGTGCTGACTGTGACGATCGCCAAACGCAAGACGCAGACCGCCGCGAAGACGGCCAAAAAACCCAATGCGACCTTCGGCATGTGGGCTGACCGCGCTGACGTGAAAGATCCCGCCGCTTACGTGCGCGCATTACGGCAAACGCACGCCAGCTCGCGGCGCTCAGCGGACTAATGCGACTCATCGACTCCGATGTCATCATCTGGAACTAGCGCGGCCAGGAGACGGCCGCAATGCTCCTGGCCGCCGAGCCCTTCGCGATTTCGGCGGTGACCTACATGGAACTCGCGCAAGGCATGCGCAGCGCGCGCGAACTGAAGAACCTGCAAGCTGACTTGGCACTCTGACAGGTGACCATCCTGCCCGGCACCAAGACGATTTCCGAGCGCGGCGTCCGGCTCGTCGAAGAACACTTTCTTGCACACCACCTACAACTAGCCGATGCGCTCATCGCCGCCACCGCTATCGAACGCAAACTGGCCGTCGTTACCTCCAATACCAAACACTTCCAGCTCGTCAAGACACTCAAGGTCGAAGCGTTCAAGCCCCGGTAAATGAACAAGGCCTTGCAGCGGCGGGCATTGGGCGAGCCGTTTCAACTTGACTCTTGTTCGGGCGGCGCAGGTTGGCTTCATAACCCCATGCTCCCAGAATTATGCAATATGGGAAACCTAATCCTTGGTGCCCTGAGGTAACGGAACATGGATAAAGTCTGCCGAATGCATGGAAGCTGCGGCATCGCACGTGGTGCTCCCTCAAGGTAGGCAGCGTAGAATGCATTCGTAGACATCGTGTTACTGCAACGGGGCACGACGCTCCAAATGGAATCGCTTATGAGCCATACCGGATCCAAGTTCTACTGCCATCCTTGTGCTGCGCGCCTTGGCCTCCTTGGTGGGCTCAATGAGCCAGCTACAGCTCCCAGTACATTCCAGGTTGACAAAACTGAGAAGCACACCCGCCCACAGAACATTTCGAGTGGCCTACATTCCGTTCTTCGATCCGGCAGCACATCGGAGTACGAGCGCCTCGGGAAACGCGCGGTCGAAGCAGGGATCCTTGAATTGGAACCGAGTGGTGACCGTACGCTAATCTATCCTACAACGAGCGCCATCGGCACTCTGTACCGCTCCGGTTCGCCAAACGATTCCGGCGACTGCTTCCGTTGGGTACTTTCAACCGACGCCGGTCGTGCTCACGGCTACCCCGTTTCCTCATCCGATTATGCGGGAATTAGGTGCGCGACCTGTGTGACCGCGCTCACATCGTAGCGTTTCCCATAGCCGCAAACTCCAGCCATGACGTACGATAGCAGAACCAGAACAATTACCATCGAACGTAATGCCGACCAGACCGACACTATAGTTGACCTGGGTTCGCACTTCGTCCACAACCTTCGTTTCTACGCCGCGCAGCCAAACGCGCCGAATAGAATCTTGTCTGATTGGAAAACATTAGAAGCATGGCTAGGCTGCGCCGGTCGTGAACTCAACCAAGACGATTATGCCAAGATAGCCGATGCGTTTCGCTCATATGTTGCAAAAGGCGTGCCTCCCTCTGCTGATGCTGAGATGAAATCTGCATTCCGGTATTTCGCAGAGCATGCAAATCATCGAAATCGGGTCGGTGTGACCGCTCCTCCACAGGTCGAGAAAGTCTTCGACCAGATGCTTGCTACTGACGAAGAAATACAGGCTAAGGGACAAATTCAGCTGCAGTCGGTGAAAACAGAAGGCCACGCGGCTAAGGTAACGCACTACGCGAACAACAAATTCATGCGTTGCTGCTCGCTCAAGCTTTGGAGCGGTGAAAGAGTACTAATTTCTATTGCAAGCGCTCCGACCCCTAGCGTCAAGATATTTAAGATGGGTCTATTCGGCATGTTTCGTGTCCAAACCATCTGGGAGTACAACCCTACCATGGCTGGCGGTTACGACGCGTACATCCGAAAAATGATTATGATGTTTCAAGACCCTCTCGCCATGGAGCCGAAGCATCCTCTGGATATCTTGCGGGACCGTCTCCTTCCCTGTAAGTCTATCTCGGAGGTCAGAGATTCACTCTTCAACGCCGAGCGCAGCGTTTCAATATGATGCTAGTACACACGCATAACCGCCGCATCAATTTTGGCGCGAGCAATCCATACTTTGCCCGCTGGACACGGACTGCTTAGGGAGTCGAACAACTTCCAGCCAGTGCCCACTTTTGCCCTGGTCGGCGAGCCGGCCAGGGTTCGAACGTTACTGGACCAATAGAGCCTCGCACCAGTTCCCATCTTCATCCCTCCTCGCGCGGCATTTCTCGACGCGCGCGCCTACGAGGCAGCATTACTCCGCGGTACAATGAATCCACAAGGTTGAGCATCCAAGTCGTTACAGGAGGAGAACGCTGTGGATATTCGTCGCTGGTTGCTGCTCGCGCTATTGTCGGTTGCGACCCAGGTTGCTGCGCAGGACTGGCCGGCGAAACCCGTGCGGCTCATCGTGCCGTACCCGCCCGGCGGCGCATCCGATCTGCATGCGCGCCACCTCGTGGCCAAATTCACAGACTTCCCGCGTCCGGTTGTAATCGAGAACCGCACTGGTGCGGGTGGCAACGTCGCATTCGAATATGTCGCCAAGGCGGCGCCGGACGGTTATACCCTGCTCTGGGGTGCGGGATCCATGACCGTGGCGCCCGCGCTCACCGCAAAACTGCCTTTCGACGTGGTGAAGGATTTCGCGCCGATCTCGCTCGTGGTATTGGTGCAAAACGTGCTTATGGTGCCGGCAAACTCGCCCGCGCACAATGCGAGGGAATTGATCGGGCTGGCGAAAGCGCAGCCAGGCAAGCTCAACTACGCTTCATCCGGCGCCGGAGCGATTCCGCATCTGTCGATGGAGCTACTGAAGAGCATGGCTCGCGTGGACATCGTGCACGTTCCCTACAAGGGCGATGCTCCCGCAATGCTTGATCTCGTCGCGGGGCGCGTGGATATGTACTTTGCGACGATCGCGGGCGGTGTGCAGCAAATCCGTAACGGCAAGGTGAAAGCTCTTGCAGTGAGCGCGAAGATGCGCGCGGCAACGTTGCCGGACGTGCCGACCTTGGACGAGGCCGGAGTGCCAGGGTACGAAATCGTCTCCTGGTTCGGCATCCTCGCGCCGGCGGGAACGCGGCGTGACATTGTCGACACATTGAACGCGCATATTGTGAAAGCGCTCGCTCAACCGGACCTGCGCGAAAAGTATGTCGCATTGGGCTCTGAGCCAACGACGAACACGCCGCAGGAATTTCAGGCTCTGATCCGCGACAGCGTGGCGAAGTTTGCCCAGATTGCGAAGGGTGCAGGAATCAAGCCCGAGTAAGCAGCCTGGCATCGCGCAATTGCCGCCGACGGCGGACGCTCGGCGTAGTGAAAAGGAGAAGCAGTCTATGGCCACACAGATTGTCACCATCGGATTCGATTTCGATGCCATGTCCGGATTCATCGCGCGCGGCATGACCAGTCCGACGCCGATCTCGCGCGGCGAGTTCGGACCGGTAGCCGTGCCGCGCATCCTCGCGCTCCTGGCGAAGTATCACGTCACAGCAACCTGGTTCATTCCGGGCCACACCCTCGAAACCTATCCGGCACAGTGCAAACAGATATTCGATGCCGGCCACGAGATCGGCCACCACGGCTGGACGCACATGCCGCCGAACGATATGACACGCGAAAAGGAGGAAGAAGGACTGGTTAGCGCAAACGAACTGATTCGCAAGCTTAGCGGCCAACGCGCCCGCGGCTATCGCTCGCCGTCGTGGGACCTGTCGCCGCATTCGGTGGCATTGATGCTGCAAAACGGCTTTTTGTACGACAGCAGCATGATGGGCAACGACTACCACCCCTATCGCGTGCGCCAGGGCGATGTGATCGAGCTCGAAAAGCCGGCCGTCTTCGGCAAGGCGACTAAGTTGATCGAGATGCCAGTGAGCTGGACGCTCGACGATTACCCGCATTTCGAATTCCTGCGCACCAAGCAGTGGGTCTTGCCCGGTCTGATGAACGCCAGCCAGGTGCTGGAAAACTGGATCAACGACTTCCGCTACATGAAGTCGAACGTGGAGTGGGGAATCCTCAACTACACCTTCCACCCCTATGTGATCGGCCGCGGCCACCGCATGATAGCGCTCGAAGCGCTGGTGCGCACCCTCAGCGAGGAGGGCGCGCATTTCATGACCATGGAGGAAGCAGCGCGCGAGTACGACAGAAAGTTTCCCTTTGCCAACTGACCGAGGATCGGACATGCAATTCTTCACTGCACGCGATGGACTGAAGATCTCCTACGCCGTCGATGATTTCACCGACCCATGGATCAAGCCCGACACCATGCTGCTGCTGCACGCGGCGATGGGAAGTGCCCAGCGCTGGTTCCAATGGGTGCCGCCCCTCGCGCGCCATTTCCGCGTGGTGCGCTTGGACTTGCGCGGCCATGGGATGTCCGGCATACCCGCGCCCGGCGTGCCGTTTTCGCTGCAGCATCTGGTCGACGATGCGCTCGAGCTGCTCGATTCTCTCGGCGCGAAGGAGGCGCATGTCGTGGGAAATTCCGCCGGCGGTTACGTCGCGCAGAAGCTCGCCATTCAACAGCCGGCGCGCGTGAAGACGCTCGCGCTCTTCGCCTCGACGCCGGGGCTCATGCATAGCCACGCCGCCACCTGGATACCGAAGGTGCAGGAAATGGGGCTGAAGAAATTCCTCGCCGCCACCATCGACGAGCGCTTCGATTCGAACGCGGATCCGCAGCTCGTGCAGTGGTTTATCGAGCAGGCGGGCTCCAACGACCCCGCGTTCGTGGCCCGCTTCGTCACGCACATGACGACGCACGACTTCATGGACGAGATCGACCGCATTCGTTGCCCGACGCTCATCGTCGCCGCGGGCAAGGAGCCAATCGGCCAGGCGAGCACCTACGACGAAATGCAGAAGCGCATCGCGGGTTCGATACTCAAATTCTACGACACGAGCGGCCATAACATTTGCGACGGCTACGCCGAACGTTGCGTCGCCGATCTGCTCGCATTTCTGAGGCAAAATGGCTATGCGTGAAAATGAATTGGGCGCACGTCCGTACACGCGGTCGATTCAAGGAAGCAACCGGATCATGCGTGCCATCAAGCTCTTGCTCGTCCTGTTATTCCTGATCGGTGAGGCAGCGGCACAAAGCTATCCCGCCAGGCCCGTTCGTATCGTGGTGCCGTTCCCGCCGAGCGGCGGCACGGATATCATCGCAAGAATCTTTGCGCCGAAGTTCGCCGAGGCGTTAGGGCAGCCGGTCGTAATCGATAATCGCGCGGGCGCCAATGGCAATGTCGGAACCGAGATCGTCGCGCGAGCCGCGGCCGACGGATACAGTCTGCTCCTGAACGGGGGCGGTACGCTCGCCATCAGTCCGAGTCTGTATGCGACGCTTCCGTACGACCCGGTGCGCGACTTTGCACCCATCAGTCTGGTCGTAGTGCAGGCGCACGTGCTCGCAATACATCCTTCAGTGCCGGCTAAATCGGTCAAAGAGTTGATCGCTCTCGCGCAGGCGCAGCCCGGCAAGCTCAATTTCGCCTCCTCCGGCATTGGCAGTCTTGCTCACCTCGCTGGGGAAATATTCGCGGCGATGGCGCGCGTCAACATGGTCCACGTGCCTTACAAGGGTGCGGCGCCGGCGCTTGTCGATCTGCTCGCAGGACAGGTTCATATCGTCTTCGGAAGCTCGCCGTCGGTGATGCCGTACGTGAAGAGCAACAAGCTCAGAGCGCTCGGCGTGACGAGCGCGAAGCGCGTCGGGGCGCTGTCCGAACTGCCTACGATCGCTGAGTCCGGATTGCCCGAATACATCGTCACGGGCTGGTATGGCCTGCTGGCGCCGGCAGGCACACCCGCAAGCGTCATCGGCAAGCTCAATCGCGATCTGGTGAGTACTCTCAGCCAGCCCGCGATCCGGCAAAAGCTGATCGAGCTCGGTCTGGAAGTCGAGACTTCGACTCCGCTCGCCTTCGGTGATTTGATCAAGACGGAGACCGCGAAGTACGCGAAAGTCATACGCTCGGCAAACATACGCGTCGAGTGAAGCCGCACGGGGATACCCCAACTGCACGGCTAACCAAGGAGTCCCAGATCCAGGCTCCGGCGGCACCCTGCCGTGCCTAAGAATCGAACTTGACGCCTTTCTTCTTCAGCAGCTTGATGGTATCGATGTTCCAGGCCAAATTGGCCTTCAGGATGTCTGCGTACTCGCTCGACGTGGCGAGGTAGGGGTCCAGCCCCAAGGTGAGCAGCGCTTCACGAAACTCCGGCTGCGACACGTACTTGAGGATTTCGGCCGAGAGCTTCTCGACTATCGGCTTGGGCGTGCCGGCCGGCGCCAAAATGCCAAACGGCGCGCGTTTGTGACCGTAAAAGTTAGGCAGGCCGGCCTCGTCGAAGGTCGGCACGCTGGGCAGCAGCGGTGAACGCTTCTTTCCTGTGATCGCGATTGCTTTGAGTTTGCCTGCCTTGACGTGGGGCGCACCGGTGGCGGTGGTCGGGAAATAAAAGTCCACTTCGCCCGCAACGAGTGCGATGAGGGCTGGGCCCGCTCCCTTGTAGGGGATATGCTGTGTTTGAATACCGGCGTCTATATTGAATATTTCTGTCGCCAGGTGTTGCGTGCTGCCTATGGCCGCCGTTGCATAATTCAGTTTCCCGGGCTTCGACTTGGCATAGGCGATGAAATCCGTCAGGTTGCCGGGCGGATGCGAGGGATGCAGCAGCAGCACAAGGTCGGTGGACGCGACGGTGGCAACCGGAGCGAAGTCCTTGATCGGATCGTAGGGCGCCTTGAGCAGGACAGGGGCGAGGACGATGGCGCTGTCCGCCAGCATGAGGGTATAGCCGTCGGGTGGCGACTTGGCCACGATCTCGGTACCGATCAAGGTGCCCCCGCCGGGGCGGTTATCCACGATGAATTGCTGGCCCCAGCTCTCGGTCAGCTTTTGGCCGATCAGGCGCGCGACGATGGTCGTGGTACCACCCGGGGCGTAGGCGTTGACGATGCGGACCGTCTTGTTGGGATAATCCTGCTGGGCGGCAACAGCGCCAGCAATAGTCATCAGCACGCCTACCGTCACCATACGCACTACTGCGTCGAAAGATTTCATCTTGCACCTCCTCGAATCAAGATTAGACATCCACTCCTCGCGCGCCAGGCCGGCAGGCCATATAGTTTAAGGCCTAAATTATTGTCGCCCCCTTGGCTTCACGGACAACTGCCTTTGAGCAGTGACTATAGGGCAATTCAAGACTAATAGAAATTGGCGTAGGGCGTTGGAACGCAGTGGCCAGTTCCTGGCGTGGTTGCTATCATGCGGCATGTAACCACGCCTCGCAGGGCCGCTCGGTGCCCGTCATATAGCTGACAAATCCCGCTGGGAACGCCAAGATTCAGCAGTGGCAGCGCCTTGGCAATTCATTTGATTTCGCGGAATTCAAACGGTCAGCAAACAATCACCGAATCGGCCACCAGAGCCAATATGCAGCCATTAAGCATGGACGTCCAACCTTGAGAGGTGCCACGTGAAAGGTTTTAACGCAGTTGTGCGCATGGTGACAGTAGGCGTGCTGATGGGACTTGCTGGTTCCGTTACCGCCCAGCAGGCTTATCCAAGCAAAGCTATACGCATGATCGTGCCGTACGCGGCGGGCGGGCCCACCGACGTGGTGGCGCGTCTTCTCGGCCCGCATTTGACCCGAAGTCTGGCCCAGCCCATCATCGTCGACAACCGCCCCGGGGGCAATACCATCATCGGCACCGAAGCCTTGGCCAAGTCGGCGCCCGATGGCTACACCATTATGACAATGGCCATCGCGCACACCATCGTTCCCAGCCTGCTGCCGACGCCGTACGATCCAATCAAGGACTTCGCTCCGGTCGCAACGGTCGTCAGCGGGGAACTGGTTCTGGTGCTGCATCCATCGGTCCCAGCCAGTACCCTGCAGGAGCTCATCGCTTTGGCCAAATCCAAGCCGGGCGAGCTCAATTACGGCTCGGCGAGCACCGGTGGCCCGCTGCATCTGGCTGGTGAACTGCTAAACATGATGACCGGAATCAAGACACAGCACATTCCTTACAAGGGCGCGGCGCCGGCCCTTGCCGACCTCGTCGCCGGCCAAGTACAGATGCTGTTCAGCCCGCCCGATACGGCCATCCCTCAAATCAAGGCCGGCAAGCTCAAGGCCATCGCCATCTCCGGCGCGACGCGCTTATCCGCCTTGCCGCAGGTGCCCACTTTCACCGAGGCGGGATTACCCGGTTTCAACGTAAAGAACTGGTTTGGAGTTCTTGCGCCAGCCGGCACCCCGAGGCCTATCATCGACAGGCTGTCGAACGAAATTGCCAAGATTATTGCGATCCCCGAGGTCAGGGAAAAGCTGGTTAGCCTGGGAATGGAGCCGTTCATCTCCAGCCCCGAACAATTCGCCGCATTGATCAGGTTGGACTTCGCTCAGTACGCCAAGGTCATCAAGCAGGCGAACATCAAGCTCGAGTAATCAGCGTGCTGCTGATCTGCTGCGCCGACTCTCGGATATCTACCCGTCGACGACGCGTAATCCTGCTCGGGTGCAGCGACCGGTCGATCTTCAAGCTTGCGTCCGCCCGTGGCGACGCAAGAGTTCCACCAACTCACGCACGTTGGACCATTGCTCGCTGGAGTCGATTGCGTTTTCAATCGCAGTGACACCCGCGGGTGTGAGTTGCACGGCCGCAAGCTCGCGGAATTTCTCGCGGATATCCGACTCCTGGTGAGGCCGCTGAAAATCGCCCTTGGGGCTTTCGCACAGGCATGTACTCTGCCGGCCGTCGTTCAACGTTACCGTTACCCGCGCCGGCTTGAGGCGCGGGAATACGGCCGTCATCGCAGGGTCTTCGCTAACGTGTACGCGATGGCGCAGCGCCGCGAACGCGGGGTCGTGCACTGCGGCTTCGTCTAGCGACCCGAAGCCGGCGCTCCCCTTGAGCACGATCCCGGCTGCGGCGTGCGGCAGCGAATACTTGGAGGCGAAGTAATTCGGAGGATCCGGATTGCGCATCACCGATGCAAAACTGTAGGTCGCCACGTCGATGCGCGCGATCTCGTCGGGGTGCGGGCGCAGTTCGGCGAGGGCGTCTTCGAGCGCATCCAGCGCCGCATAAATCGGGTTGCAGCAGGCACGCAGACGGAAATAGTTGCGGCTGATCTCCCAGCGCGTGCCGAGCTCATCCAGAAATCCATCGGAGCGAAAGCCATCGCCGACGAGGCTGGCAAGCGCTTCCTCGATGGCATCGTCCTGCGCGACAAATCCCGCGAGAGCCAGGTCAGGGGCGAGCGCGGCCGCAAAACCGCTCATTCCGCCACCCACATTGAGCACCGTCGCTCCGGCGACGGCGTTGTTATAGCTGCAGGTCAATACGAGTGTTGCGCCGATACGCAGCGCGCAACTCGTCTGGGCCGCATTCAGACCGCGCACGCGCGCCCCGGCTGCGATCGCACCCAGAAGCGCAGTCTGCCCGTTCGGATGCGCAAGGGGCCGGGCTGTCATTGCAGCGCGCAGGCGCGCGCCGACTTCGTATCCGAGGATCAGGGCCGAGAGCATTTCACGCCCGTTCGCTTGCGCCCATTCACCGACAGCCAGAATGCCGGGCAGAATCTGAACTGCGCCTTGGAAAGGGACATAGCGATGACCTTCGCAGAGCTCGATCGAACGACCCGCGCTGCCGTTCAGGAGCGCAGCCGTACGCGGGTCAGTGGTCGGCCACCCGCGCGCCAGAACCGTTGCGCCTGAGCCTGCGGTCGCACCCAAGCGATCCCGCAACTCGACTACCTCGGGCCGTTCGGCGCCTGCGAGCACGACACCCAGCGTATCGAGCAGCACCAACTTGGCATGTTGCCGCACCGATTCCGGAATTTCCTCCCAGCGCGTGTCGGCGACAAATTGCGCCAATCGTTCGATCTGTTGACCCATTTTCTGCACTCCTCGTGACCAAGATAGGTTTGAACTCTACGCGCTGCCAATGCGCCCGACAGGCCATCGAGCAAGCCATGGATTGCAGAGTGTAAGTCAAGAACCGGCCGGGCCGGCGGCGCGCGGGCGGATTTCACGTGTCCCGACGCTGCCAAAAGCGCCGGCTATTCCGGTTTAATGCTCGACTTTTTCGCCATCTTCTCCCACATCGCAGTATCGGCTTTCAGGTAGGCATCCAATTATGCCGGCGTGCCGCCCCCGAGCCCCACGCCCGCCGCGCAGGTCGGCGTTGCCTTGCCCGTACCGCTCTTGCCGCAGAGTGCGCTAGCGCACTGACATACCCCGCGCCTAGGAATAATGTGACTAATCAGGCCGATGAGGCATTTGCCGCGCTGGTGCGCAATATCCGGTTACAAAGGTGTTGCAACCATCATCTGCCCCGCGGGTTCGTGCCGATATCACAATGGTGGAGACTCAAATGAAAACGTTGCTCGCCCTTGAATCAGATAGCCAGGCCCAGGCGAAATTCACCGCATCGGAGTTGGCGATGCAAATTAAGGCGCTGTTCGCCGCTTGCCCCGATCTCTGCGGCTTCGCGGTCGAAGGCCTGAGTGGATTGCACGGCGATCCGGACCCGCATGACGGAGAAAACGGGTTTGCTATTTCCCAAGTCAGTTTCAGCAGGTCGTTCAGCTGCGATGAAGCTCACCAGGTTTGCAGCCTGATCGTCAGCGTAGTTTCGGAACTGGTTGCTGCGCAGCCGGAAGCCTACGAGCTCTTGCGCGACCGGACATTCGCGCGGACGCTGCACTGATCGGCGCAACGCGTCTGCCCGGTCTGCATTGCCAGAGGCGGCGCAGGTACTCTTGTTTCGACTCGCGCTTTGGCACTTTATCGGGCCGCGCGGCAATGGTACTCGTCGGGTTAGGGTAAGTCAGTGCTGCCGAAGCGCAGCGAGCATCGCCCACGGACCACACTGGCCAATAACGCTACGCCATTCAGTGCCAACTTGGCACCCCCTCGCGCCTGGATGGTCGCCCCCCGCTTTGGCAAGCGATCAATCGATGGTGAGCAAAAGGTAAAGATAGCAGCCATAGATGAGGGCATTGGATGAGGCATCCGCAAATTTGTAACACTCGTAACAGTTGTGGACGGTCGGCCGACAGTTTGCCAATATGGCCCAAGCTTCCATGAAAGGAGAGAGAAATGCTAACCAAACCGTTGGTGATTGCGACGATTGCGGCCGGGCTTTCGCTGGTCACTTTTTCATCCCAGGTATCCGCGGATCCCATCGGCGGCGCCATCGTGGGCAGTGCGATCGGCGCTGCTGTGGGCGGGCCCCCGGGTGCCGCCGTCGGCGCGATCCTGGGTACGGCGATCGGCACCGATGTGTACTACAACGGGGCTCGCCCCGTATATGGCTCGGCGCCGTACTACGATGAGCAGTATCTTGCGCCGCCGTCCGCATACGCATCTTCGCCCGGCTACGCCCCTGCGCCCGTCTACGCGCCGCCGCCGCGTGCCTACTACGAGCCCGCTCCCGTGTATTACGCCCCCCCGGTTGCGCCCGTGTATTACGCCCACCGGGTTGCGCCCGTGTTTTACCCCCGCCAGGTTGCGCCCATGTATTACGCCCCCCGGGTTGGGCACGCGCGGGCTCCCCACTCTTACGGGCCGCGCCGTTACGCCTACGACCGTCCCCGCCACTACTCCGGGCGCGTTGATCGCGCGGACCACCACCGGTATCGTTAAGCGCCCCAGCCGCGCGCCCGCCGGGCCAGAGGCGCGGTCTCCCGCGCGGTCCTCTCGCACTACCGGGCGTGCGCTTGCGCATCCTGGCGCGCGCCGAATTGCGCAGTACCCCTTCGGGGTCTTCGGTTACGCCGCTAACGCAATCTCCACACGTTTGTTGCGTTTGCCTTCGTTGCGAAGCCTAAGCACGCGGATGCCGCCGATCTCGGCGATGTTCTTCACGTGCGTCCCGCCGCAAGGCTGCAGGTCGATGCCGTGAATCCTGAGAAGCCGCACCCGCCCGGCGCCGCGCGGCGGCTGCACACTCATGGTCTTGACGAGCTCGGGACGCGCGTCGAGTTCCTCGTCGGAAATCCAGACAGTTTCCGTTTCCGCGCCGCGCGCGATTATGGCGTTCGCTTCGCGTTCGATCTTTTCGGCATCGAGCAAATCCATGTCGATGTCGAAGTCGAGGCGCGCTTTCTCCGGCGCAATGTTGCCGCCGGTGACCGGCGCCACCACCACGCATGACAGCACGTGCAACGCCGTGTGCAGGCGCATCATGGCATAGCGGCGCTGCCAGTCGATTTCGAGCGTGAGCGTTTCGCCGGGCTCCGGCTGCGGCATGCCGGGTGCGGGGATGTGCAGCACGTGGTCGATCGCATCGCCCTTGCGCGTGTCGGCGATCGCGATCCGCTCGCCGTTTGCGCGCAACAGACAGCCCGTGTCGCCGGCCTGCCCGCCGCCGATCGGATAGAAGATGGTGCGGTCGAACTCGATGCCGCGCTCATGCACTGCAAGAACCTGCGCGGTCGCAGTCTTAAGGTAAGCGTCGTTCCTGAACAGCAACTCGGTAGTCATGGCAATTGGGCGCTCAATGGTGGGTGGGTCAGCATCACGTTTTAGAAAATCGCTTGCGTGGGGCGCTTCGCATCGGGGTTGAAGTGACGCCTGGCTGCGAGAAAACTCGGAAGATTCTTGAGCACGTGCCAGATCGACCAGCGATGCTCCCACAGGCGTTTCCTGAAGCGCTTGATGTAGGCTTTGCTCTGGTAATAGCGCTTCAGGTGCTGGTTGTAGAGATGATCCATCTGCTCGCGCGACTCGAAACCCCTGGGGATATAGACGAAATTCAGGCAGTTCATCAGCCGCCAGTCCTCGTGAAAGCTGCCTTCCTTGCCGCTGACGCACTCTTCCCATATCGGCGCACCGTGGAACGGGGTGAACTTCGTCATGTTCATTTCGTCGAAATCCATCGACTCGATCCAGTCCGAGGTCTTTCGGATCGTCGCGGGCGTCTCGCCGGGCAGGCCGAAGATGAACATGCCCTTGGCGCGCATGCCTTGCGCGTGGACCCGCTCCACGGTGTCGCGCACCTGTTCGAGCGTCACGCCCGTCTTATGGCGGACCATCATGCCGGGGTCCGCCGACTCGACGCCCATCGACACTTGCAGGCAGCCGGAGCGCTTGAGGAGCCTTAGCAGCTCGTCGTCGGTGTGGCCGACGCGGATGGCGCAGTTGTAGTCCATGCCGAGCGGCTTGCGCAAGAGCAGCTCGCACAGCTCGGCCACACGTTTGCGGTTCGCGGTGAAAAGGTCGTCGTAGAAATTGATGTGGTGCACCCCGTACTCGTCGCGCAGCCGGCGCATATGATCCCACACGTAGTCGGGCGAGTTGTAGCGGTAGATCCGCTCGAACACCGTGCGATCGCAATAGCTGCAGGAATAGGGGCAGCCGCGGCTGGTGATCATCGTCGCGCCGTAGCGCTTGATGTAGCTCAACAGCGGCAGGTGGTAGCCGCGGGGAAAGCCCTCGAGCTTGTGGTAAGCGGGGAAGGGCAGGTCATCGAGCGATCGCATGCGCTCCCGCCGCGGGTTGGTGACCAGCGCGTCGCCGTCGCGCCAGACGAGGTTGCCGATGTCCTTGAGGTTCATGCCGTCGGCAACCTCGCCCATCAGTCCTTCGCCCTCGCCGATACACAGGTAGTCGATGAGCGGAAACTGCTTGAGCAGCGGCGCGCCGATCGAGGAGGGGTGCACCGAGCCGAACATGATCTTCACGTGCGGGCGCTTGCGCTTGATGTGCCGGGCGACGTCGTAGGCGTCGAGAAAGCCCGAGGTGGTCGCCGAAAAACCCACCAGCTCGGGGTCGGTGGCAAGCACTTTCTCGGTCTGCGCTTGCGTTCCCACCGGCGCGCGCGGGCCCAGGCAATCGACGACAAACGACGCGTGGCCCCGCTGCTCCAGCCACGCCGCGAGCGAGAGCAGACCCGTCGGCGCCATACGGTTGGCGAGCACGGAGAAATCCGGCTGTCCGAGCACCACGTTGTTGCCTGCCGGATGAACCAATGTCACGCGCATGGCTGGAATCCCTTGTCCCTGGCCCGAATTTGAATGCGTACCCTCCTGCTAGTCCGGAAAATGGCCGCAGCGCGCCGTTACGCCGCTCGCCTATGAACTATTTTTCGCCGCTGACCGCGCGCTTGAATTCCTTGCCGCCTTCCTTCGCAGCACCGCCCACGGTTTTGCCGACCTTCTTGGCGCCCTGACCGATTTCCTTGCCTGCCTCTTTCGTGCCTTTCCATACCTCGCGTGCGGCAGAGCCGACGGCCCGACCGGCCTTGCGCGCATCATCCTTGACGCTCTCCTCTTTCGCCAGCGCGAAGGGAATGCTGACTGCGAAAAAAAATGTAGCAACTACGCAGGCCCAAGTCCAATGAAATTTCATGTCCAAATCCTTTGCCAAGGTTCTGACTAGCTCACGTCGAGCGGCGCGCCCGAAGCGGACGCCGGCATTTCGCATCAGTGCTTAGCGTCGCGAGCGAGCGCGCTTCCTGGCCGCAGCGGCGTTCTTGGCGGCAGGCTTTGCCGCGGCGAGCAGCATCGCCTCCTTGAAACCCATTTCGGCGAGCGTGCGCTGCGCGACGCGAATTGCGCCATAGGCAGAAGGCACGCCGGCGTAGACCGCCGCCTGCAGGATGATTTCCGAAATCTCGGTGGGGGTCAGGCCGTTCCTGATCGCGCCCTTGACGTGTCCGGCCAGCTCTTCCTCGATGCGCAAGGCGGTCAGGATCGAGAGCGTGACGATACTGCGGGCGCGACGATCGAGCTGCTTCCGGCCCCAGATGTCCCCCCAGGCGTCGCGCGTGACATATTCCTGAAACGCGGCGGTGAACTCGGTAATGCCGGCGAACGCCTTGTCCACGCGCTCGTTCCCGAGCACTTCGCGCCGCACCTTCAACCCCGCATTGAAGCGAGCATCGGTTTTCATTTTTACTTTTGTCATGGCGTCTTCCTCCTTTATTTGCGCGTATTGTACGCGTAACAATGATCTAGTCGGCCGGTGCAGCCGGTGAACACATTGCCGTGCTGGAGTGATCTTGACCTTGTAATGGCCGAAGCTTCGCGCTACGATCTTCACATAATCATAAATGAAGCATTAGCGATCGGCTGAGCGCAGGCTCGCCACGATTCTTTGCTCAATGTTCGCGTGGTTTGAATCAGCGCCAAGACGTCGTCGTCGGCGCGGTGTACAAAATCAGTGAGATTGAATTGGCCGTCAATCTCATCCAGGGAGGAGCCAAGATGAGGTTTTTCTTCTCAATCGCACGGGCAGTGATCGCCGACATGTTCAATTGCTGATCACTCCGGGGACGCACGTGATCCGTCGCGTTTTCTACCCCAACGCGCAACTCTGAAGGCAACGTCTATGCATGCTCAAGATGCTCGTCGAGCAAAACTGATGGAAGTGGATCTGACCTCGCGTCGCGTCCGAGAAATCCCAATGCCCGCAGCAGAGGTTCAACGCGCCTGGGTCGGGGGGCTCGGGTTAGGGCTCTATCTCCTGGCGAAAGAGATCACCCCGAGCATGAAGACGACGGACCCCGAGGCTCCCTGTTTCGTCATGAACGGTCCGTTGACGGGCACGGACGTACCCAACTCCTCGGACTGGGCAATAGTCAACCTGCGCCAAAAGCCCGATTACGTTGCGGGCGTGAGCCACGCCCACGGATACTTCGGGGCAAGGCTCAGGCACGCGGGTTGGGATGGCATCATCATTCGTGGGGCTTCGCAGAGCCCGGTGTATCTTTGGATTGACGATGATCGAGTCGAAATCCGCGACGCGCTCGCCTATTGGGGCGAGGATACCTACGAGACGCCTAGACGCCTGAAGCTCGATCTGGGCGACCCACTTGAAATCAGCGTCGCATGCATCGGTCCTGGTGGCGAGAACCTTCTTTTGGGCGCGACCGTGCGAGGTGACGGGACCTATACCTGCGCCATGGGTGATGCAGGCATCGCGTGGGGGTCGAAGAAACTCAAAGCCATCGCCGTGCGCGGCTCAAGGCGCGTGCCCATCGCAAACGCGGGCAAGTTCACGGATGTGTGTAAGCAGTGGAACGACATCCTGCAATCGCAGGATGTTCCCCTGACCCACAGCAACGCCAGATACAGGCACCTGCATAGATACGGGCCCTTTGGCGGCATACCCGTAAAGAACTTTACCGAGCCCGAGTCGGCCATGGCCTGGTGCGATTCCCTGAAGAACGACGCGCCGAAATGGAAGATCAAGGCTGTGGGCTCATGGCAGTGTGAAATGGCCTGCCACCACGAGACCGAAGTGACGACCGGCCCGCTCGCGGGAAGCGTCGTTTCGGGTTTCGGTTCGGAGGTCTTCGAGGAGGTGGGGCCCAACATGGGCGTCTTCGACGCCGGAACGAGCATGGCGCTTGCCGGGCTGGTGGACGGTATCGGTATCCACTCCGGAGAAGTGCCGCGCGCCATCGCGATGGTGATGGAGGCGTACAACAGCGGCCGGCTCACGCTCAAGGATACGGACGGCATCGACCTTGGCTGGGGCAACTACGAGGGCATCATCGCCATGCTCGACAAGGCCGTGCAGCGCGAGGGCATCGGCGCGATCATCGCGCAGGGCATGGAGGAGACGGGCAAGCAGCTGGGGATAGCAGACCTTGCGGTGCACATGCGTGGCGTCGGCTTCCAAGGACATGACTGGCGCTACCATCCCGCATCGATATTCGCTCGGCAGGTCACGTCAGGTATCGGCGCTGCGCCCCAGGATATCACCGGCCTTTATCTGCCCGCCGCCGGCCTCGAAGACGGAGAGCCCAACCTCGGGCTCAAGCAAATCCCCGCCGATCAGAAAGAGGGCATCGGCAAGCCGCTGTTCGATGGCCAGTGCCTGAAGCTATGGGAGGACAGTATAGGCGTGTGCAAGTTCGCCATGGACGGCCGCACTGGAACGCTCGAGAGTTCGGTCAGGGCCGTGGGAAGTCTGCAGGGCTGGTCCGACTTCAGCCGCGAAGAGGCGCTGACGATAGGCGAGCGCATCATCAACCTGCAGCGCCTGATTGCCTTGTATCGGGGCTACAAGCCCGAATCCGATTTCTATATCAGCGAACGCATGCTCTGCGTGCCGAGCGGCCCGGCCAAGGACAAGGCGGTCCCGCTAGGACCATATTTGAAAAAGTGGCGCGAGGAATACTACCGGGCTGCAGGCTGGAATGGCGCGGACGGAAAACCGCTGCCCGAAACACTCGCGCGACTGGGGCTGTCGGATTTCAGTATCGGAAAGTCGTAACCAGGCCGCTCTGGCAGGCCGGCTATGCGGCTGCACCATTCAGCGGCCATTGGAAAGTGATAGCCGGCCAGCGTTGCCGGCGCGAAGTGGAAATCCAACGATGAGCGAAGAGGCGTCAAAATGAAGCTTTACTCCAACGTAGTTCGAATTCTGACCCTGTGTGTGCTGATTGCGTCTGCTGGCCTTGCCTGCGCACAGCAGACTTATCCCAACAAGCCGATCCGGGTGATCGTTCCTTATCCGCCGGGGAGCGCCACCGCCGCGCTGGCCCGCCTTTTCGGCCAGAAGCTGACTGAAAGCTGGGGTCAGCAAGTACTCGTGGACGAGCGCGGCGGCGGCAATACCATCATCGGCTCCGAATCCTTGGTCAAATCCAGTCCCGATGGCTACACCATCATGGCGATGATGAGCACGCACGTCATCGTCCCTCTCATCAACCCCGCCCCGTTCGACGCGGTCAAAGACTTCGCGCCGGTCTCCTCGCTTACCCGAAACGAGCTTGTCATGGCGATCAATCCCTCGGTACCAGCCAGCAACTTGCAGGAATTCATTGCCTTGGCCAAATCCAAACCGGGGCAGCTCAATTTCGCGTCGGGTGGCACCGGGAGCGTGACCCATTTGACGGCTGAGTTGTTCGACATCCTTGCCGAGGTGAAAATGCAGCACGTCCCGTACAAAGGCCCGGGTCAGGTCATGCCCGATCTCATCGGCGGTCGCGTGCAGCTATTCTTCACCTCTCCCATGGTCGTCATGCCGCACAGCAAGAGCGGCAAACTGAGGGTGCTCGCCATCTCCGGCGAAAAGCGCTTGTCGACCATGCCCGACGTGCCCACTTTCACCGAGGCTGGCTTGCCGGGTTTTGACGCGAAAGTCTGGTTTGGGACCGTCGCGCCGGTCAGCACCCCGAAGGGCATCATCGACAAGCTGGCGACCGAGATCGCGAGGATCGCGACCCTGCCGGATGTCAAGAACACCGTGGCCAGCCTGGGCATGGAGCCCTTCGTCACCACTCCGGATCAGTTCGGCGCGCTGATGAAAGCAGACTCGGCCAGATACGCCAAGATCATAAAGACTGCAAACATCAAAGTCGAGAATTGAGCATCGCGGGCATCCGGCACGTAGCACTGGACCGACGCCTTACAATGCGGTCATGATCACCTGGCCCCGCATCCTTGCGTTGCCGCAAGGCCGAAGCTTGGGTAGCGCACTAATCATGGTGCTGCTGGCGCTGCTGCTCTCCGCCTGCGCGCATGTCGATCGCAAGCGCTTCGATTCGTTGCAACAGGCAGCCACGGAACTGCGTGACCGCGTCGCCGCAACGCACGTACGCGTCAGGCGCCTGCAGGAGGCCGTCTTTCGCGCCAAGGTTTCGCTCTTGCCCCAACTCGACGACGACGCCCTCGCCAAGCCTGACTGGCTGGACACCAGCGCGCAGTTCCGCAGCCGCGAGGAAGTGCTCGAGGAGGTGGCTGGATTCATCGAAGGCTTGCATGACGTCGCCGAGCGGGCGGGCGACGAGCAGATCCGCCGCTCGGCGCTCAAGCTATTCGGCGGTTCGGATACTGCATTGCAGACCGCGAAGGATTTGCTCGCCACCCTGCCAGCGATGCAGCCGAACGCACCGGGGCTCGGCGACATGGTCTCGCGCCTGTTTCCGACGGCGGCGCTCGTGGGAGGCATGCTGACGGAGCCGGTGCAGGAGCATTACCGGCGAGGCGACATGCTGGCGTTGATGCATGGCGCCGCGCCCCTCATTCGGGAAAAGCTCCAAAGCCTGCTGCCAGGCAACCAAGTGATGGCCGAGTACACGCTGGCACTCAAGACCGAATACGTGGAAGACGCCACCCTGCTGCGCAATGGGTTCTCGGGGGCGGACCGCTATCGCTTCGACCAAACCATGCTCGAGCTGCTGCAGGAATTCGATACAACCTCCGCCGAAGCGAATTCACTGACGAAGCTGATGGAGCTCCTGATCGCGGCCTACGAAGAGGCAGCCGCCGAGCTCAAGCAGCCTCGGGCGGGCAGCAGTTCATTGCACGATCTGCTGTTGCAGTTGCGCAAGGCGCAGATGCAGCGCAGCGCGGCGCCCTGAGCCCGTCAGAGCGGGCCGGGAAGATTGAGCGAACCTGTGGCGGGAACCAAATTGAGCAAAGGAGGGACGTGCAGATGAAAGCATTCAACATCATGGTGGTGCGCATGGCGGCGGCAGCCGCACTGATAGCAGTTGCCGGCGCCGCCGCCGCGCAACAGGCTTATCCGAACAAGCCCATACGCATGACCACGCCCTACGCGCCGGGGGGCAGCACCACCATACTCGCGCGCATGGTCGCGCAGAAGCTGACCGAAAGCTGGGGCCAGCAGGTGATCGTCGAAAATCGCCCCGGCGGCAATACCGTGATCGGTACCGAATCCCTCGCCAAGTCCGCGCCCGACGGCTACACGATCATGCTGACATCCAATATTCATGTCATCAACCCCAATCTGTTTCCGAACCTCCCTTACGACCCGGTCAGGGACTTTGCGCCGATCGGCACTGTCAGTCGCATCGAGTTCGTGCTGGTGGTTCATCCCTCGGTGCCGGCGAATACGCTGCAGGAGTTCATTGCGCTCGCAAAGAGCAGCCCGGGAAAACTGAATTACGCGACCTCGGGCAGTGGCGGAGCCGGCCATCTTGCTACTGAAATGTTCAGCGTGATGACCGGGGTGAAGATGCAACACATTCCGTACAAGGGGGGCGGGGCAGCGCTCATCGACCTCATCGGCGGGCAGGTGGATCTGGGTTTTGCCGTACCACTTGAATTCACCCCGCATATCAAGAGCGGCAAACTAAGGGCTCTCGCCATTTCCGGCGAGGCGCGCCTGCCGTCCTTGCCCGACGTGCCGACCTTCACCGAGGCCGGATTGCCGGGCCTGGACATCGCCTTCTGGCAGGGGATCTTAGCCCCGGCCGGCACGCCGAAGGCGATCATCGACAAGCTATCGGCCGAGCTCGCCCGGATACTGGCCATGCCCGATATCAGGGAAAAGCTGGTATTTCAGGGGGTGCAGCCCTACATCAATACGCCGGAGCAGTTCGCTTCGCTGATCAAGGCGGATCTCGCCAAGTTTGCAAAGCTGATCAAGACCGCGAACATCAGGTTGGAGAATTGATCGGTGTCATCTGGCACATCGGCCTGTATTCATAGCACCAGCATAGGAGGAGTCAGAGTGAGTAGATTTTCCCTTACAGCAATGCGCATGTTGGCCTTGGGTTTGTCCCTGCTTGTTGCTGGCCCCGCCGGCGCGCAGCAGGCTTATCCCAACAAGCCGATCCGCCTCATCGTTCCGTTTCCTCCTGGAGGCGGCACCAACATAATCGCCCGCCTCGTAGGCCAGAAATTGGCCGAAAACGTGGGCCAGCAGGTGATCGTCGATAACCGCCCGGGCGGCAGCACCATTATCGGCACCGACGCGTTGGCGAAATCCCCGCCTGATGGCTATTCGCTCATCATCGTGGGCAGTTCCCATGTCGTCAATTCCAGCCTACTTTCCACGCCCTACGACCCCATCAAGGACTTTGCTGCCGTCGCGCCGGTTACCAGTACCGAGCTGATGCTCGTATTGAACCCCGCGGTACCGGCCAATAACCTGCAGGAGTTGGTTGCACTCGCCAAATCCAAGCCGGGACAGCTCAATTACGCCACGCCGAGCACCGGGGGACCGATGCATCTGGCGGCGGAGTTGTTCAACATCATGGTGGGTACGAAGATGCAGCACGTCCCATACAAGGGGTCAGGACCGGCTACGGTCGACCTGATCGCCGGCCAGGTGCAACTCGCATTCCAGACCCCGCTTTCCGCCATCGCCCAAGTCAAGGGTGGCAGACTCAAGGCCATCGCCGTCTCCGGCGAAACGCGCTTGGCTGCTCTGCCGCAGCTCCCGACCTTCACCGAGGCCGGTCTGCCGAATTTCAAGATTGGCTACTGGTATGGAATCCTCGCGCCGGCCGGCACGCCGAAAGCAATCGTCGATCTGCTGAACGGCGAACTCAGAAAAGCGTTGAATGCGTCCGATGTCAGGGAGAAACTGCAAGGCCAGGGAATGGACCCCTACATATTGAGCACTGAGGAATTTGCCGCGCTGATGAAGACGGATATGGCCAGGTACGCAAAGATCGTCAAGGCGGCCAATATCAAATTGGAGAATTGATCAGAACGCGTTACTTGACGCCCGGCGCTTGGCCGCGATGAGGCGCGAATGTCAGGTTCTTCAACACAGCCGATCGGTTCCTCATCGGAAATCGGGTATTCGGGTTCGCTTTACCACTAACCTGCTGCGATCGCTCGCCTGCGGGGTGGTGCGCAGGGTGCCAAATTGACATAAGATGCATGTGCGCGGTTCGGGGCGGGTTCAAGCACGCCATTGCGGCGCGCCGGCAAGCCCTTCAGACCTCGCGGCCGGATTGATTCGCTTATCGCTTATCCGTAGACGCATGCTATGACCATGGACGCCGATGCGGCCGGGCGCATTCTGGAGGCGGCGCTGTTGCTCGCTGAGCGCCGCGGTTGGGACGCCGTGCACCTGCACGATGTCGCGCAGTCGATGGGCATCGGGTTGGCCGAGATTCACCGCCACTACCGGCAGAAGGACGATCTGGCGGAGGCATGGTTCGACCGCGCCGACCGCGCGTTGATCCACGCCGGCGACGCTGCGGACTGGCAGTCGCTGCAGGTGCGCGAGCGCCTGTCGCGGGCGATCCTGGTGTGGCTGCAGGCGCTGGCACCGCACCGGCGTGCGACGGCCGAGATGCTGCGCTACAAGCTGCAGCCCGATCATCTGCATCTGCAGGTGCAGGGCCTGATGCGCGTCAGCCGCACTGTGCAGTGGATCCGCGAGACGGCCCGTCTTCCGGCCGTGGGGCTGCGGCGCGAGCTGGAGGAAGTGGTGCTGACCGGCATCTTTCTCGGCACCGTCGCCTGCTGGCTGCGCGACGACTCGCCGCAGGCGAGCCGCACGCGGGCGTGGCTCGATCGGCAGTTGTCGTTGGCCGAACGTGCCGCATTGCGCTTCCCGGGCTGAAACCCGATCCGCCCCGCGATGGACGTCGTCACCCATGCGTTGATGGGCGCCCACGCGGCCCACCTGGTTGCGGCCACCAGCAAGGCGCTGAGCGTGCGCGAGCGGCTGCTGCTGGGCGCCGCCGCAGCGGCCTTTCCGGACGCCGACTTCGTTGGCTTCCTCATCGATCCGCTGCGGTTTCTCGCCCACTGGCATCAGGGGCCGACCCATTCGCTGGTTCTGCTGCCGTTCTGGGCCGCGCTGCTCGGCGCTCTGTTCTGCGCCGCGACAAGGCGCTGGCGCGCGCTGGGCGAAGCCGTGGTCGTGAGCGGCATCGGACTCGCCACGCATATCGCGCTGGATGCGATCACCGCCTACGGCACGAAAGTTCTGTATCCGCTGTCCGACCACCCTGCGAGCCTGGGCATCACCTTCGTCATCGACCCGGTGTTCACCGCTATCCTCGGCGCGAGCCTGGCGTCGAGTCTAACCGGCCGGCGCCGCCTCGCGACGGCGGGGTTGCTGCTGCTGGGCCTGTACCTGGGCCTTCAAGGCGTGCTCAAGCTGCAGGCGCTCCGGCTCGCCGCCGACGCGGCGCGAGCGGGGGCCCTGGCGGCGCCGGACCACCTCGACGCCATTGCGCAGCCGTTCTCTCCGTTCAACTGGAAGCTGGTCGCGGTGCAAGGCTCGGACTACCGGATCGCCTATGTCAACCTCGTCGGCCACTCCGCGCTGGTACCGCCCTGGCCCGGCCTGGAGCACTTCAGCACCGTGGCGCGCGCCTATCTCCCGCCCGAGCGGATGCAGTGGGAGCGCCGGCACCACTTCGGCGACGAGCCGCGGATCCGCGAGCTGGCGCAACAACTGTGGGCGCGGTCGGATTTCGCGGCGTTCCGCGCCTTCGCGGTCTACCCGGCGCTTTCGCGAGTCGATGCGACGGAGGCGCACCGCTGCGTTTGGTTCACGGATCTGCGCTACGACCTGCCTGCCCTGCCGGAAACCTTCCGCTATGGCTTCTGTCAGGATCCGCCGGGAGCGCCTTGGCGGCTGTCCCGTCTCAGGTACTTCAGCGCGAATGCGCGCCAGCGGCTCGACTGAGGCCGCCGCGCGGCGGGCGGACATCTACGCTTTGAGCAGCGCGGTGAGTTCCGACACCGAATTCATCGCGTCAACTCTGAATACCGCATCCCAGATCGCCTGCGCACGCTGTTCCGACACACGGTCCATCGCGAGCGACAGAAACTTCTCCTTAAGTTCCTCATCGGAAATCGGATATTCGGGCTCGCCCTTGGGCAAGTCACGGCGCGCGCTCAGGACACGACCGTTCTTCGTGGTGATTTCCACGATGCTTGGCCATTTTTCATCGTAAAGCGCTTCGAGATCCGCGTCCGCGAGTACATCTACGCGTGCCGCCAGATCCAGCAGCGATCGGTCGCGGATCAAATCCATCGTATATTGTTCGCGTCGGTTCTGCCCCAGCGCCAGCGCGAGCGCGATGGTATAGGGCGCGCTGTACTTGGCTGCGGGCACCGAATCCGGAGTTTGGCTGGTGCCGCGGCTTGCCACGACAAAGGTCTTCAGCTTCACTGCCGCCACCTGATCGGCGGAGAGTTTCTCGCGTTCTTTTATCTCGAGAACGGCATCGATTGCACTGTGATGCTGGCGGCAGCAGGCATAGGGCTTGATTCCGGTGTAGAGGATCTCAAAGCGGCTGCCGAGCCGATCATATAGCCGCGCCATGTCATAGCGCGTCGACACGGTCTTGCAGTAGCCGTACTCGCCTTCGAGCCCCGTTTGCGGACCGCAAAAGCCGTGCGCGGCGAGCTCTGCTGCATACATGCCGCAAAAGTTCGCCCATCCCATGATCGTGTCCTTGGCCGGCGCGCCGAGGCGAAACGATTCGAACGGGGCGAGGGGTCCTATATAGGAGGCCGCACTCAGCGCGCCGGCGGTTACTTCCTCATCCAGCTTGAGCAGCTTAGCGGCTGCGGCGGTCGCACCGAAAATTCCCAAAGTTCCCGGGGCGAGATAGGTGCGATCAACGTAGATCGACGGGCTGACGGCCATGCCGACACGTGCCTGCGCGTCGTATCCCAGCACCACCGCGGCAAGCAGATCCTTGCCGGAAAGGCCATTTTGCTCGGCCAGCGCCAGCGCAGCAGGGATGGTGGTCACACCAGGGTGCGTATGCGAGGTGCGGTGAACGTCATCGAGTTCCAGGTGGAAAGCCATCGTGCCGTTGGCCAATGCCGCATACGCAGGCGCAACGCGCGTATCCGAGCCCCAGATCGACGCAGTACCCGGTTGCGCGTTCTTTTGCGCAAATCTTCTTATGCGCTCGCCCACCGGTGTGGTCGACCCGGACAAGCCGGCGCCGATGACATCCGCAATACGGCGTTTGGCTTCGTGCACGACTTCCGCCGGCAGATCCGCGAAACCGGTCGTGACAACATGCCGCGCAAGCGCGTCCGTCCCTGTTTCCATCCCGATACTCCTTTCCTTAGTCTGCTGCATGTTCGAAGAGCAAAAGATAGCATGCGTGTCGACGTCCGTGGGCGAGCAAGAGCGCGTTTTCTCGACAAAGCGCGGATCACGCAGAATAATCGGTTCCAGGAAAAAATCCGCGCGCCAAGATCACCGTATCAAATAGCACTGAAATGGCGCAGCCGAACCATATGTTATATATTTCGCCGCACGGCCTGTGCCGTGCGCTATGTTCGCGGATTCGTATTGCAAGCTGCGACGGCGGGACGCCTTCACTTTAGGAATTGAACATGTCGATAAGTATGCTTTCGGAACAGCATTTGGCGCATCTGGCTGGCGCAGCCAAGGATAAGATTCTGACCCTGGGCGAATTGGTCGCCATCGGGGAGGAACTGAAGCTTCCGCTGAGCCAGATCGTGGTGGGCGAGGCGATGGTGCGCGAAGGCAAGACCTTCGACCGGATCCTCGACGAATGCTATGGCGCGTTCGAGCACAATTTCGCAGCGCTGGAAAAAGGTCTGGCCAACGGCAATAGCTTCGTGCTCGGAACCGTGGCGTCCGATCTCGCGCGCCAGGGCAAGGGCGTGCTTATCGACGATGTGCTCATCGATCGCGCTTTGGTGTATACGCTGGCGGCAGAAGTCGGCAACCATGAGATCGGACTAAATCCCTGTGCCGGAACAGGTGACTCCTGCCCGTATACAGGGCTTCTGAAAGCGTTGATTGAAACCGGCGTGGAGCCGGAACGCGTGCGCCTGGCATCGGCGCTGATCCTCAAGGTCGGAAGCATCTTCCGCGCGGGCAAGGTTACGACCGGATGCAACATGGAAGGCTACGGCGCCGGTTCCGCGGCAACGGCAGCGGCTTTGACCGACCTGCGCGGCGGCAGCGCTTCGCAGGTGGCCAAGGCCATGGTCCTCGCGATCTCACCGACGATCGGTGTTCCGTGCACGCCCCGTGTGGTCACGCGTGGCCTGTGTGCGACGCATATCGGCAGCGCCATACTCGGCGGCAATCTTGCCTCGAACTTGATATTGAAGACCACGATGCTGGTGGATATCGACATCGACGTCATGATCGCCATGGCGGCGCGCATCCATCGCGAGGCGGCGCCTCCGATCACGACGATCAACACGAAGTATCTCAGGCCGTACTTCAAGAAACGCGAGCAGGTCGAGGCGCTGCTCGCGCCGGGACTCGCGGACCGGGATGTCGCGATGGGTGACGCTGTCCTGGCGGAGGCGCGCGCAGAACTGCGCAGCATGATGGCGGTGAGCCGCCCGCTCGCGCAGACGCTGGGCGAGGTGGTGGTGGGCGGCAGTTCCCTCGCCGTCGGTTCGCCGACCAATATGGCGCGCATCGCGCATGCCCTGAAGCGGGGGCGCATTTCGAAGATCGAGATCGAGCTCACGCACGACTTGTACACCCGGCGCGCGATCAATGTTCCGGCGATCATGATGGGTGCGGTGTTCGGTTCGCATACGTCGGATGGCGCGATGTACGCCAAAGTAATGGATTTGCCCGAAGTGCGCGCCATCGACGTTTCGCTGAAGGAACTGGACACACCCGAAGTGCAGCGCATTCGCATTACGGCGGACGAGGGCTCGGTCTGGCTCGATTCGCGCAACCGCGGCGGCGCCAGGGTCGCAATCGTCGCCGCCGAGCCGTCGGTCGCGGCCGCCGTCGATGCCGCACGCAGCCTCGGCATACAGGTCGTCGACTGATCGGGCCGCGTGTGCGCCGTGCGCGCAAGGGCGCTGCGCGTTTTTCGGTTTGAGGGGGATTTGCAGGAATCGACGAAAATGTTTCGATCGAGCCTTGATACAAGGGAGATCTGGTTGAACTTAGCAAGCCGTGATAAAAAAACGCCGTCCGCCGCGGCACTGGTCCATACGCGCAACCGCTGGCGGGCTCTTCTTTTTCTGACTTCCGGTCTCTTTGCGAGCAGTGCGCTGGCAGACGCGGCAGTCGAGTCGGCTTACCCACAGGTTTGGCTCAATCTGGGAATCTATTCGCACCATTTCGATACGAGCAAGGGCCTGCGCAACGGCAACGTCGGTTTCGGTGCCGAAGTCGCGCTCGCCAAAGACCATGGTTTGATGGGCGGCACTTTCATCAACAGCAATCGTCGCCGAACCCGCTATGCCTCCTATTTGTGGCATCCGCTCCACTGGGAGGTGGCAGGGCTCGACGTTGGGGCCGGCGTCCTCGTTGGCGCATTCGACGGGTATCCGTACCGCGACGGCGCCTGGTTCATCGCCCCATTGCCGGTGCTTTCGATCCAGGGCAAGAGGCTAGGCGCCAATATCAGCCTCATTCCTACCGTCGCGAATCGGTTCGACGGGGCGGCCGCAATCCAACTCAAACTGCGCGTCTGGTAGGCCCACGGGCAGGTGTAAGTCGCGGCGGCGCGCGGGCGCACGCATCGTCGGCGAACGCCCGTATTCTCAGTTGGCGCGCGCCCGGCTAATTCCACAGGCGCTGCAGCGCCCTCGCTTTGCTTGCTTTGACGGAAATCAAATACGCCCGACACTTCGCGCGTAGCTTAGGCATCGAGAAATCGATGCCTTTGGAATCCTTGGTTTTCTGGAATCGATGATCTCCCGCGGGCGGACTACGAATGGCGTAACATGGCCGCAGAAGACCCTCGAATAATCCACATTGCTTCGGCGCAGGGATCGCTGCATGCATGAAATGGCCCTGGCCGAAGGCGTGCTGCGCATCGTGGAGGATGCCGCGCGGCGCGAAGGGCTTAGTCGCGTACGCGCGGTGTGGCTCGAAATCGGCCAGCTTGCGAGCGTCGAACCCGAGGCCATGCGCTTTTGCTTCGACGCGGTGACAAAGGACAGCGTCGCCGCAGGAGCCCGCCTGGAAATCATCGCCACTGCGGGCGCCGCATGGTGCACGCAATGCTCAACGCCGGTTGCGCTCGCCGCCTTGGGCGATGCCTGCCCGAAGTGCGGCGGATATCGGTTGCAAGTGATCGGTGGCACCGAGATGCGGGTGACGGAGATGGAAGTCGAGTAGTCGGCTACGACACAGGAACGGACGGGGAGAGTGCGATGTGCAATACATGCGGATGCGGAGCGGACGAAGTCAGAATCGACGGGGTTGCGCACGCGCACCGACACGCCGGCGGCACGGCGCATGGTCACGATCACGATGCAGGCAAGGTGAGCGGCGCGCAAATTTGCGAAAACGGCGCGCAGCCATTGCATCACGCGCATGCGGCCGGGCTTCCGGCCGCGCGCAGGCTACGCATCGAGCAGGACATCCTTGCGAAAAACGATGCGCATGCGGCGCACAACCGCGAGCAACTGAACGCGCGCGGAATTTTCGCGCTCAATCTCGTTTCGAGCCCGGGTGCGGGCAAGACGGCGCTATTGGTCAAGACCATCCGAGCCCTGGCTGATCGATTCGAAATATGCGTGATCGAGGGCGATCAGCACACGAGCAACGATGCCGAGCGTATCCGCGCCACCGGCGCCCGGACGGTGCAGATCAACACGGGCAAAGGCTGTCACCTGGACGCGCACATGGTCGGCCACGCGCTGGAGCGGCTCGACCCGCCGCAGCACGGCATTCTGATGATAGAGAACGTGGGCAACCTGGTTTGTCCGGCTGCGTTCGATCTCGGCGAAGAGCACAAAGTGGTGGTGCTCTCGGTGACCGAGGGCGAGGACAAGCCGCTCAAATATCCGGACATGTTCCGCCGGTCTTCGCTCATGCTGCTCAATAAGATCGATCTCTTGCCTTATCTCGAGTTCGACCTCGAGCTTTGCATCGCCAACGCACGGCGGACGAATCCGCAGATCGGCGTCATAGGCGTGTCCGCGGTCTCGGGCGAGGGCCTTTCCTCCTGGTTCGCGTGGATCGAGCAAGGCGCGAACCACGCGCATGCCGCGGGCCCGAAGGCGGCGCGAGCGCAGGAGGTCGGCCCGGCGGAGCAGCAAATGGCGTTCGCGCGGAGCCCGATGCGATGACCACAGCGACCGTCGCTCCTTCGGCAAGCGTCGCGCGCGGCTCGCGCCGCGGCATCCCGGCACCGATCCGGCTCGCTGCCCCCGGCCCGTCGGTGCTCGCGCTCGGCGGCCATTTCAAAAACGCGGTGTGCGTCACGCGCGGAGACGAGGCGTTCCTCTCGCAACAGGCGGGCGATCTCGACGACCCCGCAAACCGGCGCGCCCTGAACGACACGATCGAGCAACTATTGCGCGCGCTCGAAGTCGAGCCGGCGATGGTGGCGCACGACCTGCATCCGGATTACTACAGCACCCGCTTTGCCGCCGCCTTTGCCGAGTGGCACGCGCTGGCTGCGGTAGCGGTGCAGCATCATCATGCGCATATCGCTGCGGTGGCGGCCGAACACCGGCTGCGCGCTCCGCTGCTGGGGCTGGCGTTGGACGGGGTGGGCTTGGGCAGCGATGGGGGAATCTGGGGCGGCGAATTGTTGCTGGTGCAAGACGGGACGGCGAATCGCATCGGTCATGTGGGCGAGTTGCGCTTGCCGGGCGGCGATCGGGCTGCGCGCGAGCCTTGGCGCATGGCGGTGTCGGCGCTATTCACCATCGGGCGTGCGAGCGAAATCGGACGGCGCTTCCCCGGTCGTGCCGCTGGCGCGTTGGTGCAGATGCTGGAGCGCGGCGTGAACACGCCGTCGACCAGCAGCCTGGGGCGCTGGTTCGACGCCGCGGCGGGCTTGCTCGGAGTAATCGAAGTCTGTTCCTTCGAGGGGCAGGCAGCGATGCTGCTTGAGGGCCTGGCCGAGCGCAATGGGCCGCTCGCCCCGCTGGAAAGTGGTTATCGCCTCGACGCCGACAACAATCTCGATCTGCTGCCGCTGCTTGACTGCTTGGCCGGGCTGGAAGATGCGGGCCAAGGCGCCGCGTTGTTTCACTCGACCCTGGCTCGCGCGCTCGCCGCCTGGGTCTGCGCGGCCAGCGAGCGCACCGGATTTCGCACTGCCGCTCTCGGAGGCGGGTGCTGCATGAACAAGATACTCGCGACGAACCTGCGGCGGCGCCTCGAGGCTGCGGGAATGACGGTGTTCGAAGCCCGCCAGGCGCCGCCCACCGACGGCGGGCTTGCATTGGGACAGGCGGCAGTGGCCATGCAGAGGGCGGGGGGCTGAGCATGTGCCTTGCCATTCCCGCGCTGGTGGTCGAGCGCATCGAGGATGACGATGCGATCATCGACGCCGGCGGCGTGACCAAGCGCGTGTCGCTCGCGCTGGTCCCCGAAGCCGCAGCAGGCGACTACGTGGTGGTACATGCAGGTTATGCCATCAGCCTCCTTGATCCAGGCGAAGCCGAACAAACGCTTGCGCTGTTCGCCGAGCTGCAGAGCGCGACGCCGGAGGGGGCGGCATGAGACATCCGGTGTCAACCTGCTGCGCCAGAAGCGAGCTTGAGCGCGCCGAGATGCAGCGTGGGGTCGTAGGGTTTGCGGTCGGTCCAGGCGCGCCAGATGATGCGCAACCAA